>Ga0209795_10000011_pt1 | contig 265154 bp, 252 predicted proteins | sample AgamicOrMarz_FD_187166 | JGI IMG/M metagenome (GOLD analysis project Ga0209795, IMG submission 187166) | Agave microbial communities from Guanajuato, Mexico - Or.Ma.rz (SPAdes) (version 2) | ecosystem: Host-associated > Plants > Phyllosphere > Phylloplane/Leaf | place: Guanajuato, Mexico... | reverse complement strand
GGACGAGAGCCAGAGTGTCGGCTCGCTGGTCAAGCTTCTGGGATCGACCAAGGGCACCGCAGCACTGACCCAGACCCATCCGACCTCCTATCGCCCCTGGGGTGGATATACATCGATCCTCAACGGTGACCGGTTCCAAGTGAAGCGGCTGTTCGTCACACCGGGCAAGAAGCTGTCGCTGCAGAAGCATCATCACCGGTCCGAACACTGGATCTGCGTCAAGGGTACGGCGGAGGTCACGGTCGGCGACGAGATCAAGATCGTGCGTGAAAACGAGTCGGTCTACATTCCGCAGGGTGAAGTCCACCGCCTCGCCAATCCCGGCAAGATCATGCTCGAAATGATCGAGGTGCAGACCGGTTCCTATCTCGGGGAAGACGACATCATCCGCATTGTCGATGAGTTCGGGCGCGGGTAATAGCTGCTCTAAAAAGAAGCCTAGCCGGTACTTATGTTGCCGGCTGCGGTGTCATCGATCTGTCGGCGAAAAGTCTTATCGATCGATTGGCATGATTTGATAGGAAGGCAGCTCTATGCGCATCGTCATGGTTGGCTCGGGTTATGTCGGGCTTGTGTCTGGGGCATGTTTTGCCGATTTCGGTCACAAGGTGATCTGCGTCGACAAGGCAGAAGAGAAGATCGAGGCGCTGAGGCAAGGCATCATCCCGATTTTCGAGCCGGGCCTCGATGCGCTGGTCGAAACCAACGTCAAGGCAGGTCGCCTCTCCTTCACGACCGAGCTTGCGCCGGCTGTTGCCGAAGCTGATGTCGTGTTCATCGCTGTCGGCACTCCTTCCCGTCGTGGCGACGGCCATGCCGATCTTGGTTATGTCTATGCCGCTTCGAAGGAAATCGCCGAGGCGATGAAAGGCTTTACGGTTGTCGTCACCAAATCGACCGTACCGGTCGGCACCGGCGACGAGGTTGAGCGGATCATTCGCGAGAGCAATCCAGAGGCCGATTTTGCTGTCGTCTCCAATCCGGAATTCCTGCGCGAAGGTGCAGCAATCGAAGACTTCAAGCGGCCGGACCGTATCGTCGTCGGTATTTCCGACGAGCGTGCCCGTCCGGTGATGAACGAAGTCTATCGGCCGCTTTACCTTAACCAGGCGCCGATCCTTTACACCAGCCGCCGCACGTCCGAACTGATCAAGTATGCAGCCAATGCCTTCCTCGCGATGAAGATCACCTTCATCAACGAGATTGCGGATCTGTGCGAGCGGGTTGGTGCGGATGTACAGGACGTCTCGCGCGGCATTGGTCTCGATGGCCGCATCGGTTCGAAATTCCTGCATGCGGGTCCCGGCTACGGCGGCTCCTGCTTTCCGAAGGATACGCTTGCTCTTGCCAAGACCGCGCAGGATTATGAAAGCCCGGTTCGCCTGATCGAGACGACGATTGCGATCAACGACAACCGCAAACGGGCCATGGGCCGCAAGGTGATTGCAGCCGCAGGCGGCGATGTGCGCGGCAAGAAGGTTGCGATCTTCGGCCTGACCTTCAAGCCAAATACAGACGACATGCGCGACAGTCCGGCGATTGCGATTGTCCAGACGCTGAAGGATGCCGGCGCGATCGTTGCCGGCTACGATCCGGAGGGCATGGACAACGCACGTCAGATGATGGAGATCGATTTCGCCACCGATCCTTACGAGGCGGCCGAAGGCGCGGATGTCGCGGTTCTGGTGACTGAATGGAACGAGTTCCGGGCGCTCGATCTTGACCGGCTGAAAACGATCATGGCGACACCGGTGTTCGTCGACCTGCGCAATGTCTATCGCGCTCATGAGGTCGAGCCGCATGGGTTTACCTATCACAGCATAGGCAAGAATAGCGGCTGAGAAGGCCCATATCGGCCGAAATTATAACGGACAGAATGCGGTTTCCTGAAATTGTCGGCATTTTCGTTGGCGATTGCTAACCATTTCGGTTCACGTCGCGCAAACTTTCAAATGGCACATTGAGCCTTCATTCAAGAGGTTCAGATGTCATCTCGTCTTCGCAATATGATCGTGGTGTTCGCCGTCTCGATTCTGATGTGGGCGGGCATGCTGCATGGAACTCTGGCGCTTTATGCCGGCCTGACCGGCGCGTCGACTGATGGCATGACGACCGCGAGCGTCCGCTAGGAGTTCTCAGCCTAAAAACCTTGGGCGCTCGGGCGAGCGAAAACACCGGGCGAGAAATCCCGCCCGGCGCTAATCTTATGATCAAACCAGATCGAAACGGTCTGCGTTCATGACCTTGACCCAAGCGGTCACGAAGTCTCTGACGAACTTCTCCTTTGCGTCCGACTGGGCGTAGACTTCCGCGATAGCGCGGAGCTGCGAATGCGAGCCGAAGATGAGATCGACGCGCGTGCCGGTCCATTTCAGTTCGTTCGAATGACGATCGCGCCCTTCGTAAACGCCGGTCTCGCCAGCCTTGGGTGTCCAAACCGTCCCCATATCCAGAAGATTGACGAAGAAATCATTCGTCAGTGCTTCCGGCTTGTCGGTCAAGACCCCGTGGCTTGGTGCACCGGCATTCAATACGCGCAGACCACCGAGCAGAACGGTCATCTGCGGCGCTGTCAGGGTCAGCAACTGCGCCCGGTCGACGAGAGCTTCTTCAGCCTTGAGGAACTGAGTGCGCCCGGTGTTGACGTAGTTGCGGAACGCGTCAGCACGCGGCTCCAATGCGGCAAAGGACGCAACGTCGGTCTGCTCCTGCGAGGCATCCGCGCGACCAGGCGTGACCGGAACGACGATGCTGTGGCCTGCTGCCTTGGCGGCCTTTTCCACACCGGCGGCACCAGCCAGCACGATCAGGTCAGCCATCGAGATCTTCTTGCCCGCCGTATTGGCGGCATTGAAGCTCTGCTGGATGCCTTCGAGCACGCCAAGCACCTTGGCGAGCTGTGCCGGCTGGTTGGCTTCCCAGTTCCTCTGCGGCTCCAGACGGATACGGGCACCATTGGCACCACCACGCTTGTCCGAGCCGCGGAAGCTCGAGGCAGAGGCCCAGGCGGTCGAGACCAGTTCCTGGACGGAAAGGCCGGTCTCCAGGACCTTTTCCTTCAGGCTGGCGATATCGGCATCATCGACCAGCGGATGGTCGATCACCGGAATGACATCCTGCCAGATCAGGTCTTCGGCTGGAACCTCAGGGCCGAGATAGCGAACCTTCGGGCCCATGTCGCGATGGGTCAGCTTGAACCAGGCGCGGGCAAAAGCGTCAGCGAACTCGGCCGGATTTTCGAGAAAACGGCGCGAGATCTTTTCGTAGATCGGGTCGAAGCGCAGCGCGAGGTCAGAGGTCAGCATGGTCGGGCGATGCTTCTTTGCGCCGTCGAATGCATCCGGCACGGAGGCATCCGCATCCTTGGCCACCCACTGATGGGCGCCGGCCGGGCTCTTGGTCAGCTCCCATTCGAAACCAAAGAGGTTTTCGAAGAAGTAGTTGCTCCATTGCGTCGGGGTCTGCGACCAGGTGACTTCCAGGCCGCTGCCGATCGTATCCGTGCCAACACCGCTGTTGAACTTGCTGGACCAGCCCAACCCTTGCGCTTCCAGTTCGCCGCCTTCCGGATCGATCCCGACGAAGGACGCATCACCTGCGCCATGAGTCTTGCCGAATGTGTGGCCGCCGGCGATCAGGGCTACCGTTTCTTCGTCATTCATCGCCATGCGGGCGAAGGTATCGCGGATGTCGCGGGCAGAGGCGAGCGGATCGGGATTGCCGTTCGGGCCTTCCGGATTGACATAGATAAGGCCCATCTGCACTGCACCGAGCGGTTCGGCAAGCTCACGTTCGCCGCTATAACGCTCGTCGCCCAACCAGGTGCCTTCAGGCCCCCAATAAAGCTCTTCCGGCTCCCAAACGTCTGCACGGCCGCCGGCAAAACCGAAGGTCTTGAAGCCCATCGATTCCAGCGCGACATTGCCGGTCAGGATCATCAGGTCGGCCCAAGATATGCTGTTGCCGTATTTCTGCTTGATCGGCCACAGGAGGCGGCGAGCCTTGTCGAGGTTGACGTTATCGGGCCAGCTGTTGAGCGGTGCAAAACGCTGCTGCCCCATGCCGGCGCCACCTCGGCCATCGGTGATGCGATAGGTGCCGGCCGAGTGCCAAGCCATGCGAATGAACAGGCCGCCGTAGTGACCAAAGTCGGCCGGCCACCAGTCCTGGCTATCGGTCATCAGCGCGTGGAGATCCTGTTTCAGCGCGACAAGATCAAGTTTCTTGAACTCTTCGGCATAATCGAAGGACTTGCCCATCGGATCGGAAAGCGGGGAATGGGTGTGAAGGATCTGTACGTTCAGATGGCTGGGCCACCAGTCACGGTTCGAACGTCCACGCGGCGTGCCGCCGTGGGCGACGGGACACTTACCACTGTTTTCGCTAGACTTGGCATCCATGACGATCTCCTTCCGGTCATTGTTATATCTTGGCGAAGGACGGGATCGAGTGAGATCGCCCTCGCGCTCCATTGTGTTGCATGAGGTTAAGCTGGTGCAGATCCTCTCTTCGGCAAATCAAATAAACGGATTTACCGATAGTTTTAAGTTGGATTTAAATATAATATCGATAGGAAAAAGATATCGAAATAAAGGATTGCCGATATGCGAGAGGGATGCGTGGCGCACTTTGAACTTACTGAAATTCAATGATATAAGTATGGCGAGGAGATTTTCGTGGCAAACGTCTCAGCCGCGTCGGATTCGAACCCGCAAATTCACCCCGAGCCATGGATCCAATGGCCCCTCGTCCTTACTCCCGGATGGCCGCTTCACCACCTAGACCGGCGAAACGCTGGCTCCTGATCGTGTTGATTCTTGCGGTTATCGGCGGGGTTGCCGCAACCGTGTTGTTTGCCAACGATCAACGAAACCTCAAGACGCTTTCTCTGTTTCTCGGCATTCCCCTTCCGGTACCGGCAACAAGCGTAGCGACGGTATCAACCTCGAGTGAGGTGGCGAGGATTTCGAAACCCATCTCCCGGTGGCCTTGGCCCGGGTTCACCATCGCGCCCGGCCTTATCGAGGCCAACCCTACCCCGGCGGATATGTGCAGCAGACAGGCGGCAGGCGCGCAGGAAATACCGGCTTTTGCCGAATCGGAGCAACGCGGCTGGGAGTGTTCGATGCTGCGGGATGGTCTCGGAGCGAACCGCTCTGCCTCACTTTTCCTGCAGGCCCGTGGCCTTATTCATGAACCAGCAGATAATATCCGCGTGAAGTTCAATCTCGCCAGTGGCGAACTGGATGGCGAGCTTGCGACGCAGGCTCTCGCCTTTTTCCATCTGGCTGCCGCCATGCCGCGCGACCCGGCTCTTTCCGAAACACTGACGAAAATGCTCACGACCCAGGCGGACTTCTACTTCTACGCAGGCTATCAAGGTCTGACGTTTCGACAGGAACTCGGCAACCCTGGTCGATATAATCTGATCGGCACAGACCGGACATCGAAAATCCCGGCGGATCATCCAAGACTTTGGCCGACAAAACAAGAAACGGGCATGCCCAAACAGGCAACGAAGACGGCAAGGGTCCCGCGTCTCTTAACCCTGCCTGCAGTAAACGATTGAAGACAGCCTGATTTGCGAATATCGACAGTATGTTAACCCTCCTTTAGGGGCGGGTTCCCATTGTCTATGGGACTTACCTGTCTGTGATTGGCGGCACTAAATGCGCAAACTTATTGGCTGGATGAAGGGGCGCCCGATGGGCCAGCCTTCTCCGCCTTCCCGACGCCGGATAGATCTGGGTGACGAACCCGCAAGCTATCCGATCTACGCGATCGGCGATGTGCATGGCTGTCTGAAAGAACTCCAGGAAGCCGAAGCCCGCATCGCAGCAGACATAGCCAGAACGGGCCGTCCCGGCCTGATCGTATTGCTTGGTGACTATGTGGACCGTGGACCAAGCTCCTATCAGGTGATCGAACATCTACAGAAACCCAGTGATCTGGGCCTGCGCAGGCTTGCGCTCTGCGGCAATCACGATGACATTTTCAGCAAGTTCATCGAAGAACCCGAGCTTTATACCGACTGGCTCAGCCTTGGCGGCGAACAGACTTTAATCTCCTACGGTATCGATATCCATCACCTTACCGCCAGAAGAAAAGGGCGATTGGCCGATCTTAAAGGGGTACTTGCCGAGGCCATTCCGGCAAACCACAGACAGTTCCTGGCCAACCTGCCCATTTGCCTGAAGATTGGCAATATCGTTTTCGTCCATGCGGGTCTGCGGCCAAGAGTGGCAATGGACAAACAGAGTGACGAAGACCTGATGTGGATCCGGGAACCGTTTCTGAGCCAAGGCCCGGGTCAGCCGTTGCTGATCGTTCACGGACACACGCCGCAACCGACGCCGGATATCGGCATGGGCCGCATCGGCATCGACACGGGCGCCTATTACTCAGGCAAACTGACCGTGCTCAAAATCGATGGCAGCCAAAAGGCTTTCGTCTGAGGGTGACGGCTCTTTGTCCTATCTGCCCAATCTCAGCCGATACCAGATCTCGACAAATGGTTTTGCGAGAGGACCAAACAGGGCAAGCGCTGAGATCGACGCCGTGAAATAAACATGAGCACTGCGTCGGTCGATGCCGGAAACGAGTCTTTCCGCAATCTCTTGCGCTTGTCTCGGCTTGATACGACCCATCAGCAACTCAGCCTCCTTCGGCCGGCTTTCAAGCTCACGGGAAAGCTGAGGCGTGTCGGTATCGGGAGGGAAACAGACGCCGACCGTTATACCCTTTGGCATTGCTTCCAGTCTGAGGGAATCCGCAAACCCCACCAGGGCTGATTTTGAGCTGCAATAGGCGGCGTAGGCAGGGATGCCGATAAAGGCAGCAGCTGAGGAAACGATCATAATGCGCCCTGCCCCGCGGCTTCTCATGCCCGCATAAACGGCCCTCACGGCGTTGACCACCCCCACGAAGTTGGTCTGCCATTGGCTCTCGAACAGTTCAGGCGCCTGCTCGTGGAACCAGCCCGGCTCCACCACGCCGGCCGAGGCGACAAGAATATCGCATGGCCCATTGGCTGCCTCGCAGGCCATGATTGCAGACGACATCTCAGTGCAGACAGCTGCGTCGCCGGCCGCGAAAAAGACCTTTGCCCTTCCCCCGGAAGATTTCTCTATCTCGCTGCGAGCCGTTTCCAGGCGATCGAGGTTGCGGGCGATCAATGAAACGGACGCACCACGCCGGGCGTATACCTTCGCAACTTCAAGTCCGATGCCGCTCGATCCCCCGGTTACGACGACATGCATGGCCGTGCCCCCGAAGTCAGCTGTTGGGCGATTGAAGCAGTGGTGAAAGCTGCATCATCTGCTCCATGTTCAGCGATGCCAGACCGAAATTACGTTCCTGCAAGGCCTTCAGCCGACGCGCAGTTGCTTCAACGGCGTGTCTAATCTGATCGTCAGTGTGGTTGCAGGTAATGAAGAAACGCAGGCGCGCCTGCCCCTCCGGTACAGCCGGATGGATGATTGGCAGTGCGTTGACGCCATCTTCCAGAAGCTCGTTAGACAACTGCACTGCCCTAAGCGAGTCGCCCACGAGAACCGGAACAACCGAAAATCCGACGCTGAGACCTGTGTCGAGGCCAGCCTTCCTGGCTTCTTGCAGAAACAGCGCGCCGTTGCGGTGAAGCTTTTCAGTCCGTTCCGGCTCGCTGCGCAGAATGTCGAGACCAGCCTTTGCTGCTGCTGCCAGGACAGGTGCGAGCCCGACGCTGTAGACGAATCCGCCTGCCTCGGCCTTGAGGATATCCGCAAGTGCCTGCGAGCCGGCAATATAGCCGCCGCAGCTGGACGTCGTCTTGGACAGCGTTCCCATCCAGATATCGACTTCCTGCGGATCGACGTCGAAATGCTCGAACGTGCCCCTGCCCGTCTTGCCCAGAACGCCTAGCGCATGGGCCTCGTCGACCATCAGCCAGAAACCGTAACGACTGCGCAATTCCAACAGTCTAGGCAGGTCGGCAATATCGCCGTCCATCGAATAGACGCCCTCGACGATGACGAGGACCCGGCGGAACTCCGACGACAGCGTCTTCAGCACGGTTTCGAGATTATCGACATCGTTGTGACGGAAGAGCCGGCGCGTCGCGCCCGACTGCTTGATCCCTGCAAGCGCACTATTATGGATGAACTCATCATGGACGACGAGATCCTGCGGGCCAACGATGCAGCTGATGGCTGCAACATTGGTCAGATAGCCGCTGACGAAGCAAACTGCCGCCTCGACGCCATAAACCTCGGCCAGGGTTGCCTCAAGTTCTGTGTGGACGGGACGCTCGCCGGCCACGAGACGGCTGGCGGAAGCGGAAATGCCGTAACGATCGATCGCTTCCTTGGCTCGGCTTGTAACCTTCGGATCCGTATTCGTCCCGAGATAGTCGTAAGAGGCGAAGTTGGCAAAGTTCCTGCCAGCCATGACGGTGGTGGCACCAGCCGCCACGTCGTGGGAGCGATAGAACGGGTTGTCCACCCCGATCACTTCTCCGACCTTCCGTTGGGTCAATACCCGCTGGTATTCGGGAAGCTGATCGAATTTCAGGTTCTGGCGAAGCGGAGCCTGTGGTTGACGGTTCAGGCGCGCTTCGCGATTGCGGCCGGACACTTCACTGGTCTGCCGCATTTTTTCCAGAAAACCAAGCTTCGCGCCCCCCACGGGAGGCACTGTCGTTTCCGGCTTGTCTTTCTCTGTCACTGAGCAGCTGCTTTCTGGCTTTGGGTCGAGTGGCTCTTGACCAGACGGTCGAGCACCTCGTCCTGCGGAGCCTCCTCCTCCCCGCCACTACGTTTCGAAACCCTTTCGCGAAGGCGCGTGACCACGTCACTCACCGTCGTATCCTCACCAACACCGCTCAAGGGAATATCAAATCCGGTCTTCTGCTGGAAGCTCATACCGAGTTCCATCGCCATCAGGCTGTCGAGGCCGACATCCTTGAGGACCTTTTCCGGCGTGATACTGTCTTCGGTGACACGAAGGATCGCGGCGATCTCGGCAGCCACGATCTTGTGCAGGATAGACTGAGCCTCATCGGCGGACTTGCCGTGGATCAGCGCTTCGAGATCTATCTGATCGCCATCGGCAGATGATTGCGCATTGCCAGCGGCCCGCATTGCGGTCTCGAACACGCTTGCCGTCGCGATCGGCAGCATGCGGACTGCGTTCCAGTCCACTTCGGCGATCATTACCGCCGCACCATCGATGCTCCCAGTCTCGCTCACCAGATAGTTCTCGACCTGCTCGAGCGCATCGCGCGCCTTCATTGCGGTCTTGCCTATCCTCTTCGAAAGAAGCTCGTTGACCTCGGCGTTGCGAGCGAGGAAACCCGTATCGGCAATCGCACCGAAACCGACGGCCAGAGCCGGACGGCCGGCCGCGCGGCGCATGCGTGCAAGCCCTTCGAGGTAGCCGTTGGCGATAACATAGTTGGCCTGTCCGGGGTTACCGAGCATGGTCGTGGCAGACGAGAACAACAGGAAAAGCTCAAGATCATCGTCACGGGTCAGCTTGTCCAGCAGTTCAGCACCGCGAACCTTGACGTCCACAACCGGTCGATTGCGGTCATCGGTCAGGTTCGACAGCAAGGCATCGTCCAGCACCATGGCGGCGTGGATGATACCCTTGATCGGAGCCGCGGCGCGCAATTCGGACAGAAGAGCGGAGAGAGCCTGCTCGTTGGTGATGTCGCAGGCATGCAGCGTTGCGACGACGCCGAGGGCAGCCCACTTCTCAATCGCCTTGATCGTCGCCTCATCGGCGATACCACGGCGGGAGCAGAGCGCAATGCGGCGCGCGCCCCTGTTGACGAGCCAGTCGGCTGCAACGAGGCCGAAACCACCGATGCCACCAGCAACGAGAAAGCCACCCTCGCCACTGAAGCGCAATGTCCGGTCGCTGGCGACAACCACCCGATCCTTGCCACGAACTGGCGGACGAATGACGATCTTGCCGATCTGGCCGGCATTCTGCATCAGCCGGAAGGCACTGCCGATCTCGTCGTAACCGAAGGCACGATAAGGCAGAGGCACAAGTTCGCCGCTCTGGAACAGTTCACCGATCTCGGCGAAGATCCGCTTGGTGATCTTCGGCAGATTGACCAAAAGCTGATCGGCGTCGATGCCGAAATAACTTATGTTGCGGCGGAACGGACGCAGGCCGATCTTGCGGTCGGAATAATAATCGCGCTTGCCGAGTTCAAGGAAGCGGCCGAAGGGTTTTACCAGCTCGAGGCTTCGCTCCATCGCTTCGGAGAAGAGCGAGTTCAAGACTAGATCGACACCTTCGCCATTTGTGACCGCACGAACGCGAGATACGAAATCCAGCGAGCGGCTGTCGAAGATATGATCTGCGCCGAGCGCTTCAAGAAAGCGGCGTTTTTCGACCGTACCGGCCGTGGCGATGACCTTTGCACCTTTCAGCTTAGCGATCTGCAGAGCGGCAAGACCGACACCGCCAGCGGCACCGTGAATGAGGATCGTCTCGCCCGGTTCGATATGGCCGAGCTGAACCATGGCATAATAGGCTGTCAGGAACGCGACCGGTACAGTTGCGGCGGCGGCAAAATCGAGCCTATCCGGGAATTTCGTAACCCCATCGCGGCGGACACGAACATGGGTCGAGAAAGCGGCCGGGCCGATGCCCATTACGCGATCGCCAGGCTTCAAGTCCGCGACGGCTGAGCCGACGCGCTCGACGCGACCGGCCATTTCCATCCCGATCGTCGCTCCGGCAAAACCGTCTTCAAGCGCTTCTTCAGGCAACAGACCCATGGACCACATGACATCTCGGAAGTTGAGACCAGCAGCCTCAACAGCGATGATGACCTCGTCCGCACCGGGTTCCTGAAGCGCACAGCTTTGCCAGATGATGCTATCGACGCGACCGCTGGTGAGCTGGTGGATGGTCGCAGCCTCGAAATCGGACGTGGTTCCATCGCGGCCAGCGGACGGGCCGGAGGCCGCGCGGATTTCCAGGAGGCCATGTTCGCCCAGAAGCCACTCGCGATTGGCGCTTGTGAGCGTGGCGATCCGATCAACAAGGGCAACCGCTTCATCGCCTTCGGCATCGATCATGTGAATGTCGACGGCATCATACTCGTTCTGCAGAACACGGGCGAATGTCCACAAACCGGCGTTAGCCGCATCACTGTTTTCTCCCGCAAGCGGAGAGCCACCCGGTGCCAGCACGATAAGCCGTGGCCTGCCCGTCGAACCATTTGCCTGCCGCGTCATCCCCTCGGCAAGAGCCTTGAAGCGCGACAGTCTTGCAATCTCAAGTGCCGAAACGGCCTGTTCGATGCCGCGATCGGCAAGATAAACGATGCAAACGGGTGATTTCGAGTCTTCCGGCACCAGTTCCAGCGCACGTTCAGCCTCGGTCGCCTGAACGATAGCGGCATCGACAAAGGAAGACGCCAGCATCTGTTCGGATGCCTGTTCGGCAACAACGATCAGCCTGCCCCTATCCGCTTCCGTCAGCACAGCCTCGGTTTTGGCGCGGGATTGGGCAATGGCGAGCACAAGAGCCCCCTCGTCCAGCTGCATATCCTTCACCGACGCAGCCTCAAAGCCGAGATCAGACAGAAGTGTCTCGACCTGCGCTGCGGTGGCAAGTTGACCAACGGGGAAATCCGCAGACTGACTTGCCGCGAACCATCCGTCCGACAACCCGAATGCGAAGTCGTTGAACGCCGAGGGAGCGCGATCGGCGAAAACGATCGCTGCTCCTTTTGCTGCAGCGGAACGAAGAGCCTGGCGAACATCTTCGTCACCGGTCAGCATAAGCTGGCTGGACAAGCCGCCTGCAACGATCAGATCAACACGCTCGAGGCTGGCAAGAGCCCGGGGTTCAACAACGGAAACATGCACATTCCGCTCGAACGCCAGTTCCAGCATGCGACGCGCATTTTCCTTCGGCTCCGCGATCACCAGCGTCGCGCCGATGGATGCCGCCAGACCGGCAAGCCGTGTGCAGGCAGACTGGCTGGTTGTGCCGAGTTCTACGATAAAACGGATTTCTCCGGAGTTTTCGTCACAGAAACGTTGCGTCAGATCGAAGCCGGTTTCGGCACGGCGGTGACCTAGCGGAGAGTGAACGAGAACATGGTCCAGCGTTGCTTCGCTGACATTGTGCGCATTTTCGTCTTCAGCATCGACTGATTTTCCGGACAGGGAAAGACGTTCGAGCGCATCACGGTAGACGTCGTTGACCAGAACGACCTCAGCGACACGCGAAGAGTCCTCCCGGTAGATTTCCTGGATCAGTTCTTCGATGCTCGGGAAAGAGAACTCCCTGGGCACCGTCCAGCCTTCTCCGGAGGAGACCGCGATACCCGCATCCTCCAATGTGAACAGGCAGGATGTCAGGAATGCACGGAAATCCGTGTCTCCCGGCAAAGTGGCAGAAAGGAGCGTCCCATTGTCACCAGCGAGCGACAAGGCAATCTCGTGGCATGCCCGATAGATGGCTGCATCGATCATCAACGATGCATTGTCCTTCGCATCCGAGGATGCAAAATCGGTCAGGGCCGGCAATTTTGTAGCTGGCGGTTCGGATATTGCAAGAAGCGCACTCGGGACGGCGTCGAAGTGGAAAGCCACCGTATCCAAAGTATGATGGCGACGCAGAGACGTGCGGCGGAAACGGCAATCCGAGAGGATGGCAATCTGTTGACCGGCAGCATCGAACAAGCGGAAATTCACCTTGATCGAGAAGCTGCTGAACCGTTCGATCTCTATCCTTGCCCTGGCAATCGCTCGCCCCTTGCCCGTGACCCGGATCGAGCCGAAGCGAACCGGAATATAGGGAGAGCCAGTCTCCGTGCCGGAAAGCCGGTCAAACAGTGCAACAAGACCATGGAAGGCAGCATCGACAGAGAACGGATTGAGGTTGTAGCCGATATATGGATGCGCAGGTTCCGCTGCTTCTCTGAGTTCAACGTCGACAACGTTATCGCCCAAAGCCACAGCTCTCGACAGAAGCTGGAAGCGAGGCCCATATTGCAGGCCGAAGCGTTCGGCTGTTTCATAAACCTGAACAGACGAGAGGCTATCACCGCCTTCGGCAGATGTCGCGATTTCAACCTGATGGATTTCTTCATCCACCGGCCGCCGACAACGGCCGACGGCATGAATGGTCCAGTCATCACTGCTCAACCGTTCGCGGGAGCGGATCTCGATATTGCCGGTTTCCGGAGAAAGAAGCGTCGAAAGCTCCAGCATCCGATCTGGGCGTAGCTCCAATGGCCGAACGATTTCCATATTGGAAACCTCGACCTCGTCGGTGCCGAAATGGGCTTGGGCAGCGGTGACCGCAATCTCCAGGAACCCGGCCCCCGGAAGGATCGCGCGGCCATCGACCACATGTTCCGCCAGATCCGGGAAGAGCAAGGCGTCGACATGGTTCTTCCAATGCGAACCGTTCGGATCATTCCGCCAGCCGAGCAGCGTGTAGCTGTTCTTGAAATCCCGACCGAACATATCGATCTCATCCGTCGTGGCCGGCACTTTCAACTCGGTCGGTTCGAATGGCAACGGCGGCAGATCGATGACGGGGCTGCGTTTTCCCGAATGTCTGGATTGTGCAGGAACCGCGCCGTGGGCGATGGCGCGGGCGAACGCGCGAGCGATCGGATCCCTCCCCTCGACAAGCGTTTCGCGCTGAAGCGAACCGATTACCGTGGCTGGCTGAGCCTTGCTCTTGGCAATTTCCGAGACGTAGTTCGACAGGATCGTGCGCGGCGAAATCTCGATAAACAGATTGCAGCCAAGATCGAGCGCAGCTTCTGTCGCCGAGCGGAAAAGCACAGGCTCGCGCACGTTGTGCCACCAGTATTCAGCATCAAGGCTGCGCCCGTCAAAGATCCCGCCGGTCACGGTGGAAATGAATGTACAAGCAGCAGCCTGAGGCTCGATCGCCGGCAGTTCCGAAAGGAAACCGTCACGGGCGCTGTCGATGATCGGATGATGGAAGGGATAATTGATGTCGAGAATATGGACGACAGTCTGCGTCTTGCGAGCAGCATCCCGGAAAGCCTGTATTTCCGCAGCCGGCCCAGAAATCGTGACAGAATTCGGCGCGTTTACCGCCGCCACATGAATGTCGTCCAGCCCGTGATTTCTGGCGAAGACCACGGCAGCCTCTTCGCTCATTACGGCTGCAGCCATCTTGCCCTGCCCGGCAAACAGATGCTGTGAGTGCGAACGTTTGGAGACGATCGCAACGGCTTCGGCAGCGGTCAATGCCTTGGAAGCATAAGCTGCAGCAATCTCGCCGACGGAGTGACCGAACACAACATCGGGCCTGATGCCGTAGGCACTGAGGCTGTCCGAAAGCGAAGCCTGCACGGCAAACAGCAGCGGCTGCGCAATCGTCGCATCAGCCAAACGGGCCCCGAGATTGTCCGCGACGATGAGGTCCGTCAGCTTTTCACCGAGGTGGTATTCGAACAACGCGCTGAAGGATTGGAAATACTGGCGGAAATGAGGGTTTGCGCGGTAGGCTTCTACCCCCATCCCGGCCCATTGCGCACCATTTCCGGAAAACACGAAGGCTATTTTGCCAAGCAGGGACGGAGCTTCGCCACGTTCCCCATCGGAAGCATCGCCGGCAAGATGCGTCTTGATCGCATCGAGAACGCCGCGCTCGCCTCGAGTATCGACTGCAAACCGATATTTCAACGCATCACGGTTCGTCGTCGTCGCGGCGATGATGCGGCGTGCTTTTTCGGGCGTAGCGGCGGAAAGACGTGCTTGGTAATCCTTTAACAGGCTTTCGAGCGCACCTGCGCTGTGCGCGCTCGCCAAGAACAGGAGATTGTCGCCCTTGGCCGGTGAGTCCGCCTGTGTTGCCGGCTCTGGATCGCCGATAACGACGTGCGCATTGGTGCCGCCGAAACCGAAGGAGTTGATGCCCACAAGTCGCGCTTCTTTTGCCGGAAGCAATTTGATGGCAGATGTATTGACCCTTACGTTGAGTGCATCGAAATCGATGTCCTCATTCGCCGTTTCAATATGCAGCGTCGCAGGAAGATAATCGTTCTCCAGAGCCAGCATGGCCTTGAACAGACCAAACAAACCGGAAACCGGCTCGGTGTGACCGATATTGGACTTGATCGAGCCGATCGGAAGCGGAGCGCGGCGTTTCTGGCCGATGACATTACCGATTGCCCAGACTTCGGCGGGATCGCCGACGCGCGTTCCGGTTCCGTGACCTTCGATGAAGGCGACGCGGTTCACGTCAATGCCGTGGCCCTTGTAGATGGAACTGAGCAGGTCGGCCTGCGCCTCGCGCGACGGAAGACTGATGCCGTTGGTGCGGCCGGAAGAATTGACGCCGGTCGCGTGGATTCTGGCATAACTGCGATCATGCTGCTGACGCGCGACATCGCTGCGGCGAAGAACGACTACAGCGCCGCCCTCAGCACGCACATAACCCTGGCCGTTGGTGTCGTAAGCACGGCAGAGACCTTCCGGCGAAAGCATGCGCGCCTGAGCGAAGCCGACGAAGGAAAGCGGATGGACGAGAAGGTTGACGCCACCGACAATTGCAGTGTCGATATCGCCACGCTCCAGCGCACGCGTCGCCTGGTCCAACGCGACCAGTGAGGAGGAGCACGCCGTATCGATCGTCATGCTTGGGCCGTTCAAGCCAAAGACGTGAGAGATGCGGTTGGAGACAATCGAAAGCGTATTGCCCGTCATGAAATACGGGCTGCCTGAAGCCGGATCTTCGGCCGAAAGGTTACCGCTGTCGAGGCTTGAGGCCCCGATATAGACCCCAACCTTTTGCTTCGAGAGCGTGCTTACCGGCAGGTTGGCATCCTCAAGTGCCTTCCAAACAAGCGTCAGCAGGATGCGTTGCTGAGGATCCATCTGCATGGCCTCACGCTGCGAAAGACCGAAGACAGCGGGATCGAAATCATAGACCGCGTCGATGACACCGGCTGCAAAGGTATAGGTCTTCCCGGGTGTCCCTTGAGTAGGATGCCAGAAACGAGCCAGTTCCCACCGATCGGCTGGGATTTGCGTGACGGTGCAACGACCGGTTCGGAGAACTTGCTGCAACTCTTCGATGGAGCTGGCACCGGGCGCAACGCAGGCTCGGCCAATTACTTCTATCGTCATCGTCACTCTTACGTTAGTCATAGCTATAATAGCTACTGCAGATTAAGCCGACACCGACTTTAACAACATACTTACCCGCGCTTGTCACCAAAAAAGCAGAACAAACCACTACTTCTAGGTGACAACACAAAGTTAAGCACAATCAAAAATCCAGTGCGGATGCGGCAGATCGCACCGTCAATCACTCAAATTATTTGAGATCGAGGCACCCTGGACGGCGATCCCCACTGGCGCGCCAATAACGCGAAGGAATTTCGTCAGGTCGACGGCCGGATGTCGTGATGCGTAAATCACGTCACGGCTTTTGACAGGGAAGGTCTGGCCGACAAGCATGCTGTCCGGATGGCTCATATCGAACCTGTAGACGATCGGATAACGCCCTTCCTTATCAGCCTGCATTCCCTTATGGGTGAGTTCGTCGAAACGGCGCTTACCCAGGAGACCAACGACCACTTCCGGATCCTCGTAGCGGAAAAGGAAAAAGCCCTTTGCATTGACAGTTTCGTCATTACCGCCGCGGCCGAGTGCTACTGCTTCCAGAAGGTTCAGATCGTTCGCACCGAAATCAATGCGAGAATTGCTTTTGACGGCACCGAGGAGCGTAAAGGTTCGAGGATCCTTGGTAACGAAAATCTGGTCACCGGGCTGAACGTAGATGTTCTCTGACGGATTCTCTACAATCGACTTCAGAAGCGCCGTGCCGGTTCGCTTGCCGCGTACGAGCGTCACGTAGGATTCGTATGGCTGTGATGTCGGGCCGCCCGCCTTGGCGATTACGTCGGTGATCTGCTCACCGCTCAGATTAAGCGAGATCTGCGCCGAACGATTTACCGCGCCGGCGACTGTTACCGAGCGGGATGGTGTGTCTCCCATAGCAATGATGACGTCGGGTTCGACAGCCTTGCTCTTCAGAGATGACAGAATTTGCTGGCGCGCCTCTTCAAGAGTGCGGCCGGCAAATCGCACGGTACCCACATATGGTATCGCGGCTGTGCCATCGGGCTGCACAACGATTTCAATTGGAGTCTGCTTTTGCTCACTGGTCGAGAACAGTCCGTCGGCACCGGCTTCGAAGATGGTGACCTTCAACTGGTCACCGATTCCGATGACAGCCCTGCCCGGACCTCCTCCGATACCGAATCGGCGCTTCAACGCCGTCGAAACATAATCCGAAACCAGTCTTGCAGTGTGATTGTCGACATCAACGATATCGAACACCGCTGCGTTAACGCGCCCGATGTCGGCCGGAGAACGGCCGGCATCCTCGTTGATCGCGGAGGCAAGAGGACCTTCACCAGGCACCGCCTGACATCCGGCCAAGGCGGCACAAATCACGATCGCAGTCACTCGAACCAAATCTCGATACTCCAGGTCAGGATCGTACGCGGCACAGAACTGCTTCCGCCCAATCCAGAATTTGACGTCCTTGAAAGCACACCGGACGACGAACGACAAGCTGCATGGCTCGGGCTTCCCGGAAAATAAAATCCGGTGCGGTTTTAAAGCCATAGTCACCAGCGAACTGATATTCAAAAGCGAAACTAAAAAAGTTGACTTAAATGCTTACTAATTAATGTGGTTAACGGCGCTTCCGAATTTGCGTGACTGATGTGAGGATGGCGCTTCCCGCTCACCATTGTCGCGAATCATACTTGGACACGAACCCGTCCAATATGCCAAAGCTTGTCGGCATATCGACTTGAAACGGAGCTATTTCCTTGGCGGACAAGGCGGAACTCTTAACGCCTCTGATGCGCCTTCGAAGACGGCATCAAGCAGCAAAGGCATTCGGCGCCTTGCTGGCCGTCGGCCTTGCGCTGCTATTTGGTATCGTTCTTTCCGTCAATGACGGACGCAACTACCAACGACTGGTGACATGGCTTGGAATGGACAAATACCTCGCGCGGCCTTTTGCCGCTTCGCCGCCGCCTGCTTTGCGCGCGCGCCGCACGACGCTGCTCATCGATGCGCCGCCGCGACTCATCCGGCCCGTTGCCGGCCTGCACGACCGGCTGCGTATGCTCCCGCATCGGACAGCCCACGAGCGATGCGAGCGTCTGGGTGAGGATGGCTTGGCCTCCAGTTTCCAGGCAGCCGGAGGTGATTGGGAATGCCTGTTTTCGACGCAACGCGGCACAACGCCGGAGCCTTCGGTGCTATTCATCCAAGTCAAGGGAGCATCGTCCAGCACGTTCCGCACGTTTCGTCTCAAGCTCAGCCTACTCGACCCAGGAAAGGACGATGAAATGTTCAAGCTGGTGGCCCGATCAATCGATCGTTTCGGGATCGAAATGGCACCGGAGAACCTACATTACCTCTATGACCGGATCAGAACGGGTCTCAGCTTTTCGTCGCGATTCGACGGCTACCGTGTCAGCTACGAGCGCGAGAGGGACGATGATCGACGTTTCAACCTTTTGATCACGCAGTTGCCCGAGACCTCGACATGTGGCCAATCGGCAGTATCGTCGAATGGTGCCGCGATGCATTCCTCGATCGTGCGCTTTCCGATCGAATGCCTGCCTTTGCAGCAACGGACCTTGTCACGCCCGATCCAGCCTAACTAGATCAACATCATCGCCCAGTTCACGCCGCGCGGTATCCATCAAACTCGTCTGGTGGGTGAATAGGATCGACTGGAACGCGCCACTCGATTCTGCCAGCGTCCGAAGGCCAGCTGCCGTACGTTCATCATCGAATGTCTGGAAGATATCATCCAGCACGAGCGGCGCCGGTTCATTGCGAGCGCAATAGTCCTGAAGAAACGCAAGCCGAAGCGCCAAATACAGTTGATCGCCGGTTCCCTCACTCAATCCGGAAAGCGGCACCCGCTCGCCGGTCTTGCGCTCGACAGCCAGTTGCAGCTCATCGTTATCATCATAGACCTGAATGAGGCGAGCGAACCGGCCGCCCGTCAAATCGGAAAACACCTCACCGGCGCGTGTCATGACAGGATCGGCCTGCTGCTGGCGATAGGTTTCCATCGAATGGGAAAGCAGCGACCCTGCGAGCTTCAGCACCACCCAGCGACGGGCGAGCTCCTTGGCTTCCTGCTCGGCCGCCAGTTTCTCGAAGACGGCGCGTTCGGCGCCGGTGCCCTTTTCCAGCTCCTGCCTGCGCCGCAGATTATCCGCCTCGCCAGCGCGCAGATCGGCAAGACGATTGACCTGCCTGCTGTCTTCGGCCTCCAGCCGCTCGATTTCGACAACGGCGGATATCCTGTCAAAATCGACCAACGCGGCTCTCACCGCCTCTTCGTCCAGACCATCCGCCTGCTCGATAAAACGATTGCGGCAGAGTTCCTCGCTCGCGAGAAGCTTTCTGCGCTCCACAAGGTCCACAAGCACCGCAGTGAGTTGATCCGGCTGAACGGAAGCGGCACCTGCCAAGTTCTGCCGTTGGGCATCCAGCCCGACTGCCTCGGTGATGTAACGGGCATGGGCAAGCTCGTTGCGCTCCAGAGCAGTCGTCAGCGTCTTGCGCTGGTTATCGGCAGCGCGCGCCTTCGTCACACGGTCATTCAGCATGCCAGCCGCAACATCTGCCGGGATGGAGCAGAGATCCGGCGCAAGCGAGCCCGACAGGGTGGCTACCTCTCCCTCGAAGGCTTCCATGTCGCGGGCCATGCCGCGCACACGCCGATTGCGGTTCTGTCTCTCGGAAAGAAGGTCCGGCAGCGTGCGCCAGATATCCAACGCAGCATTGGCCATATCGATCGTCGCATCTTCGGCAAGCCCGGCTGATGCGGCAGCGGCAGCGAAACCGGATCGCCAGAGATCGACCTTTTTGCGCAGATCCGTCTCGTCGGCTTCCAGTCGTGCCAGCGTCTGGCTTGCCGTATCGCGCATCCGCTCGATGGTGCGTCCCTCGCTCCACTGACGGCTGATTTCCTCCAGGCGAGTCGAAATTTCCCGTGCAAGGCTACGCGGTGGCAGGACACCGGAGGATGCGCCTGTGGCGTCTGCCAAAGCGTCCAATGCCGGCCGCAACGCCTCTTCCCGTGAACGCAGGATCTCGTAGTCGTCTTCCGCGGCATTCAGGGTGGAGGAAAGCGCCAGCAATCCATCGACCATACGGCGCCATTCGATCATGCGCTCGGGCGCGCCGGGCGTCACCGGAACGGCGTGGAAAAGATCTTCGAACTCGGTCACCGCATCGGAAGCGGCAATAGCAGCCTCTTTGGCCGCGCGTTCGGCCGCGGCAATCGCATCGGCAATTTTACGCTGTTGCAGTGTCAGTTGCGCATGGCGCGAGACGCGTTCGGCATCGGAAAGCGCCATATCGGCTAGCCGATCCGCGTCCTGCACGGAAGACTTTGCTGCCTGCAAAGCCACGTCTGAAGGGTTGGAGGCCAGAGCCTCGATGAGGCCATCGCGTTCCTGTCGTGCAAGCTCGATCGTGTCGCGCGAAACGATCCTGCCCTCGCCTTCGAGAAGCGCAAGCTGGGCCTGAAGCTCATCCGCGTCACCCTTCAGACTTAAGAGCTTTTGCACTGCCTGCGCATTTTCCTGCCTTGCAGCTTCGATCAGGCGGCGATGATGAACAAGCGTCTCCATGTCCGGCAGCGGAACGGATAGAAGAAGGCCCAGATCCCGCACAGGAGGATCAAGGCGTGCTGACGCTGTATCGAGATCGCTCCTGGCGCGGGCGGCGCGTACTTTCAGCGTTTCGAGATTGGCGAGTTCCTCGATCTCGGGACGCAGGGCGGCAAGCTGGTCGCTCAGCGGCTTGGGGTCGACAATGCGGGCGAGCGGCGCATCGGCTTCGAGCTTGCGGAGCGCATCGGCTTCCTCGTCGATGCGCTTGCGGAGCTGCCGCATCTCGCGATCGAGTTCGCCGCCCTCTTCCACCAGTTGGCGAAGGCGGACAAGATCGGCATCGGCCGGCTGCATGCGCTCAAGATCGGAAAATTCCCTGAAGCCGAGACGGCGCGAAGCCTGCAGCAGTTTCTGGTCAAAATCGTCCACTTCGGCACGAACCCGCGCGATGTCCTCCCTCGCCTTGAGATAGACGCCGCTGCGGCCATAGGCTGCCAGAATGTCCGGTGCAGCGACGAGTAGCGCGTCATCCACCTTGATGGCGTCGATCTCTTCACGAAGCCTTGTCAGCTCGTTTTCGGAGGCAACAAGCGCGTCGGCATTTTCCTGCCCGGCTTTAAGCGTCGTCGCTAGCTTTTCCTCGAAACCATCCGGCAGGCTGGCCAGCTCCTCGTGCTGCGCCAGAAGCGCACGTTCGCGGTCCAGTTCGCGTAATAGAGGTTCAAGCGCGATTTGCCGGCGCAGACGGTCGAGCGCGCGCCTGGTCTCTTCGCGCCCGTGCTGGAGCGTGTGGATCTCGGAGCCGAGTTCCGCCTCCTCCTTAAGCAGCGCCTTCCAGTCGCCGGCCTTCAGCTCGTTGTCGCGCTCCGCCTTGCGGGCTGCATCATGGGCATCGAGAGCCTGATAAAAGCTGCGGTCCTTCGACCGGCGCTGAGAATAGATGGCGTCCGCATCCGCATCCAGCGACTTGCGCAGGCTGGACAGGCCGGTCAGGCCCGAAGCGGCGGAGAACAGCAGGCTGCCGATCTCGCCACCGCTTTTAAGCATGGTCTCGCCACCGGCGCGCAGCGAATCCGAATTGAGGCCGAAGGCGCGTTCGAACACATCGCGGGAAAGATTTCCGAGATAGGGTGCGAGCGCATCGTCAGCGAGGTTCTCTTCCGCATCGGAATGTCCGAGCAGCGTGTTCTTGCGCCCCTTGCGGCGGCGGAAGGAGAGCTCCTGCCCGTCGCGTGCAGTCAGCTGCGCTCCGATGCGCAAAGAACCGACATCATGCAAGAAACCGTAAGTCGAGCGTTCGGGAAAACCGAAGAGCAGATCGGAGATGGCCGAGAGCGCGGAGGATTTGCCCGCTTCGTTCGGTCCGTAGACGATATGCAGCTTGGCGCCGGGGCGGAAGACGAGCTGGCGGTCAGTGAGCGCGCCATAGCGCAGGATGTCGAGACGATCGAAACGCATGGTCAGCCGGCCTCCGCGGCGCGGGAAACGAGAAGGTCACGCGCCTCGGCAAGAAGCACATCGATATCATCGCCAAGCGGCAGATCCCCTGCCCCGCTGCCACCCGGCAGTCTGGCGGCGATTTCGGCTATGCGGGCAGACGCCTCCTCCAGAAGTTCCGGCGGGAAGCCTTCCATGGTCAGAAGGCCATCGAGGCCAAGCGTGCCGGTGTTGCGCTCGGATGTTCGGTCATCGGGCTCAAGACGCAGGTCGAGCTTTTCGAGCCAGATATCGGCATGGCCGCGATGGCAGGCGGCCTGCACTTCATCGCGAAAATCCTCGGCCTTCGACAGGAGCTGCTTTCGAACACGGCTCTTGCCGGTGATGCGGACACGCAGCGCCAGCGGCCGGCCTTCCATGGCATCGGCGATAGGCTCGATTGCATCCTCGATACGGCGCAGCAGGGCTGCAGCCGTGTCGTCGCTTTCCACTGCGATCGTCAGTTCGGCAAAGCGGGCGCTGTCGGTGATCAGGCGCTCATAGGCAATGCGGCCATCCTCGACCGTCACGAGCACGGCGCCCTTGGCTCCGGTCTCGCGGATCGAGCGGCCCTGCAGGTTGCCCGGAAAGACCACGAGCGGGTCTTCCGCGACGATTTCGAAATCATGGACATGGCCGAGCGCCCAGTAGTCGTAACCGCGCGAGCGCAGGTCTTCCACGGAACATGGCGCATAGGGCGCGTGCGGCTCACGGCCGGTCAGCGACGTGTGCAGCACGCCGATATTGAACCATCCGGCCTCGGGCCTTGGATAGGCGAGCGCAAGATTTTCATTCGCCGAGCGTTCGGCGAAGCCTTGTCCGTGCAGCGCGACCTTCAAATGCTCCAGCCGGAAGGTGCCGGGCTTGCCGGTCGGGAACTCGCTAACATTCTTCGGCAGCGTGATGGTTCTGGTGATCACACTCTCGGCGTCGTGATTGCCCTTGAGCAGAAAGACCGGGATGCCGGCGCGTTCCAGCCGCGCCACTTCGCGGTTGAAGAACAGGCCGATCTTGTTGTCCTTCCAGTCGCCGTCATAAACGTCGCCGGCGACGATAAAGAAATCAACCTTGCGCTCCACCGCTTCATCGACAAGCGCCGAAAAGGCCTTGCGGCTTGCCTCGACAAAAAGCTCGGCGAGATCGGCATCCTTGAGGGCCAGTCCCTGAAAAGGGCTGCCGAGATGCAGGTCTGCGGCATGGATGAAGCGGAAGGAACTCATCGAATCGTCTCATGCGAACACATCAGGAACGCCAGACTTAAGGTAGCAGGCCCCAAGAAAAAAGGCCGGGTGCGCAAACACCCGGCCTTTTCCTGTTGAAGATGGAGATCCGTCAGTTGGTGACCTTGAGGGTGACCGGCAGGAACAGGGTCTCGCCGGATGAGTCGTCAACGCCGTCATTGTCGGTGACCATGAAGGCCTTGCCGGACTTGTCGAAGGCAAAGCCTTCCAGCTTGTCGAGAACGTAGCCGTTGGTGGCGTTCTTCAGGTCCGGAAGGAAGTCATGGACCTCTTCCTTGGCAACGAGCTGCAGTTCACCGCCGATCTTGGCAGGCTTCATGTCCTTGAGCGAAACGCGGTAGAGCTTCTTCAGCTTGGCGGCGTCGCCGATCAAGTTGTCGCGTTCGACGATATAGAGATGGTCGCCATTGGCGGTGATTTCCGAGAGACCGACCCAGCCCTTTTCAGCCTTTTCGAGCGGATAACGGACGGCTGCCCATTCCTTCGACTTCGGCTTGTAGGAAAGAAGCTTCACCTGGCCCTTGGGATCATCCTTCCATTCGCGCTGGATTGCCATCCAGAGCGTCAGGTCGTCACCGGAACCGGTCGTGGTGACGCCTTCGAGACCGTAACGGCTTTCGCCGGCCAGAAGTTCGGCAGGCAGGCCGATCTCGGCCTTGATCTCGCCCTTGGCATTGACGTTGTAGATACCGTGACCGACCAGCTTGTCGCTATCGCCTTCCGATGCCAGCCAGAAGCCGCCCTTGCCATCGAGTGCGATGCCTTCGATATCGAGCTTCTGCGCCGGCTGGCCGTTGCGGGTGATGCGGACGACATTGGTGATCTCGGCCGGCTTGCTTGTCGTGTCGATGGTGAAGATCGACGGCTGCATGGCATAAACGGAATCGTTCACCGCATAGAGGATGCCGTCCTTCTCGGCGTCACCAACGAGACCCGACAGCGCGCCCCAACCGATCAGCTTCCCATCGACATCCTTGGAAACGATGGTCGGATAGGCCTTCTTGCCTTCGGCAAGCTCATAGATCATCACATGCGAGCGGGGACCTCCGTCTTCGCCGAGATCGGCTTCATTTGCGGATGCAAGCAGGTTGCGGCCCGGAATGGCGACAGCGCCTTCAGGCGATACGCCCGACGGCAGAAGCTGCACGAGCTCCGGCTCGCCACCGGTATCCTTGTAGACCGCAATCATCGAACCGCGCTCCGAGAGCACGAAGAAATACTGCTGGCCATTGAAGATCGCGGCTTCCATGCCTTCCGGCTCGATGCCCTTGTTCTTGGCGCGCTTTTCCGGGAAATGACCGTGGCGGGCAATCTCGTGCTCGAGCGTCATGCCCGCATCGTAGAGAACCTTCCCGGTACGGTCGAAGATGGTGAAGCCGCGCGAACCGCCCTTGTAATCGCCTTCATTGGCGATGACGAGGCGATCAGTGCCGAGCCACTTGACGGCGTCAGGCTCGCGCGGAACAGCGGTCAACTTGCCCGAAAAATTCAGCGAACCATCGGTCTTGGCATCGACGCCTTCGAGATCGACCGTGCCGGCGGTGAAGTGGCTGGTAACCTTGGCGGTCTTGCTATCGATGATGATGACGTGGTTGTTTTCCTGCAACGTCAGGGCGATCTCGCCATTGGCGTTGATGTTGACGAATTCCGGCTCCGGATCTTCCGGGGCGACTGTTGCAAGTCCGGTCACGTCGACGCGCTTGATGCTATCGCAGGCAGGAACTCCGTTTTTCAACGAGACGATCAGAAGTTCGCCTGCCGGAAGTTGCGGCAGGGCGCCGTCATTCAGGTCTTCGTCACGCTGGTTTTCGATGGCGATGGCGGCAAATGTGCCATCCGGCGCCACGACGACAGAATCCGGCTGGCCGCCTAGATCGCAGGTTGTTTCAAGTTTTTTCGAAGCAATATCGATGACACCCAGTTGGCCGGCCGGCTTCGTCAAGTCTTCGGTCTTGTCGATGGTGATGAGTGCCTTCGGACCGGCTGCAGCAACCGAGTTCGGTTCGCCATCTATGGCGATGGATCCACCTGCCTTCGGGGCCTTGGCGTCGGTGATGTCGATGAAGCCGATCGTGCCTCCCGGCGCGTCGGAATAGATCAGTGTGTTGCCATCCGCAGTCGCGGTGATGATTTCCGACGATGTCGCCTTGTCCTCGCCCTTAGGCAGGTTGGCGGCGACCGGGAAAGAAGCGATACGGTTAAAGACCTGCTCGGCGCTGGCGGGAGCTGCCACCGAGGCAAGAAGGATTGCCGTCAAGGCGGCGCGTGTCGAGAATGTCATGGGAAGCCCTCCGTGAAACCACAGGTGGGCTTTTGGGCCAGCCGCATGACACGACAATGACAATTTCATCATCATGAGTTGTATTATCGGCTGATTGAGCCCGCAGCATTCATCGCAATAGAAAAGGCCGGGCAAGCCCGACCTTTTCTATTGCGTAATCGGAAGTGGAGCAGATCACTTCTTCTTGGCGTTGTAAGCCTTGATGGCTTCCGAAACCTCACCCTCAGCATGCGCAGCGTTGTCAAAGCCGTTAAGCTCGACAGCCTTGCGGCCAGCCGGAAGCTGTTTGTAGACGCGGAAGAAAGCCTGAAGGCGTTCCTGCTCGATCTGCGGCAGATCGGTGATTTCCTTGATGTTATCGTAGGTCGGGTCGATCTTGCTGGTCGGTACGGCAACAATCTTGTCATCGACCTCGCCGCCATCGATCATCTTCAGAACACCGATCGGGCGAACCTTGATGATGGCGCCCGGAACGACTGGCTCGCGGGTGTAGACGATGGCGTCGAGCGGATCGTTGTCGCCACCGAGCGAAGAGGTGATCGAGCCGTAGTTGCCCGGATAAACGACCGGCATGGACTGGTAGCGGTCAACCACGACATGGCCGGTCTTGGCGTCGATCTCGTATTTGGTGAAGCTGCCCTGCGGGATCTCGATGGCGACGGCGAATTCCTTGCCGTCATCGGTTTTCTGCGGATAGTCGAGATAGGAAACGTATTCGGCAGAAGCTACGCCCGCGGTAACGAGAAACGCGGCGGCAGTCAGAAGCAATTTCATGGCAGGCCCTTTTCATGATGAGACGTCCCACCTAAGCGAGCTCTGTGACAACGCCGTGACAGATTCCCGTCTACAAAGTTTACCTCTCATACTGAAAAGGCCCGGCATAAACCGGGCCTCGTCCATCGCGAGTATTCCTTAAAAAATCGGCTCAGAACTTGACCGTATAGTTGCTGCGCAGCCAGACGGTCGGGTCCTGCCCCTTCGTCGTGGCGTTGACCATGAAGGAAGCGACCCCCTTGCCGAGATCAAATTCGGCGCCGAGACCGCCACGAGCCCAGAACTGCTGCAGATCCTGACCTTCGAGACTGAAGTCGCTGATCCCGGTCAACGTGCCGCTCGTAGCCGTCGAGCGGTTTTCGAACTGGTAGTCAAGCTCGGCCTTGGCCAGCAGACGGACAGTGTCGTTCAGCGGACGAACGAAATCGGCACCGAGACGGGCGATCGTCGAATGATCGCTGCTGCCGTCGAATTCGACCGGGAAGGAGCCGCCGGTTTCCGTATAGGCGTCAACCTTGGTATGCGCATAGGAAAGGCCGACATAGGGGGTGACAGCCGTGTTGTCGATCGTCACCGCATTCAGCCAGTCGAAGCGGATCTTGGCGCCCCAGGTTTCGGCATTGGTGTCACCTTCGGAATAGTCGGTCACTGCACCGCTCAGATAACCGCGATGGCTATCGATGCTGCTACGTCCCCAGTAACCACCGACCGTCACGTAAACGTTCTTGCCGAGATCGGCGGAGACTTCCGGGGAGAGATAGAAACCGCGCTGGCGCACATCACCGCCGGCATCGAGATCCTGATCGGTATAAGTACCACCTGCCGCGAAGCGCGCCGTCACACCATCGGCAATACCGTAACCGAAGCCGAATTCGCCAAGAGCCAGGCCGCCATCGGCGTGATCGCTGTTGTCATAACCGCCATCGATCGTGCCCCAGACGGATCTCTGGCCGGCGGTCAGCAGATTGCGCATCGGCGCTCCCTGCGCACCGAACATGATTGTGTCGGCACTGTTGACACCGCTCTGAACGATGACGTTGTTGGCCATCGCGACAGTCGGGAAAAACTCGGCGGTATCGATGATACCGCTTCCGCCTTCGCAGACGTCAGCGTTGCATTCGTTGCCGCCTTCCTCGCCCTGGCTTTCGATGACACGCGCGATATAGGTGGAGCCGGTAGTGGTCTCGCCGATGATGACATTGCCGTCAGCCGATACGAGATCGGCGGTTTGCGTCATAGCATCGCCGATGGTGGCACCTTCGGCTGCCAGCCAGTCTTCGACAGTCACCATGCCGGTCGCCTGCGTCCAACGAAAGCCGTGGCTCGTGGACTGGGCGTCTGTTGCCGATCCGACCACGACGCCGCCGTCGGCATTAACCGCACTCGCCGTGGATGAAGTGCCACCGAGAGTTCCGAGATCGGTCATCACGTCTGTTGACCCGACATACCGGTAGGCGTGAGACGACGTGTCGCCGGTCAGGTAGGAACTGCCGACCAGAACATTGCCATCGCCGCTCATTGCGTTCAGGAACGTGTAAGAACCGCCCAAGCTTCCGATGTCGACCATCTCGGTCTCTTTAGTCCATCGGAATACGTGGTATGGCGACGACGAGGATGTATATCCAGATCCGGCGACCACCGATCCGTCGTCGCTGACAAAGTCAGCGCTGGAGTTGTCATAAAGCGTATCGATGTTCTCCATCGTGCCGCTGTCTACAGTCCATCGAAATGCGTGATAATTTCCGTCTAGTGTGTCGGCCTCGCCGACAACAGTTTTCCCGTCGGTGCTCACAGCGTATGCGTACGAATCCCGCCCACCAAGCGTGCCTAGACCGATCATTCCCTCAGAATATGTCCAGTAAAAAGCTTCGGCCATGAAGCTCATGACGCTTACGTATCCCGCAACGGCGGTTCCGTCGCCACTTACAGACTGAGCAAAGCTACCGGTGGTGTCAGTGTCAACTACACCCAAGTCGACGAAACCATTCGCTGCAGTCCATACGAAGGATGTCTTGCGACCGGTCACGGCATCAGAATAGTAGCCCGTCACGGTCTTACCGTCGGCGCTCAAACCACTCAAATTGAGATAGGTGACGCCGGACGGTGGCGTGATTGACTGAATGTCGCCGGTTGCTGTCGATATAAGTGAATAGGTGTAGGTCCCGGCATTCTGGTCGTAATCAGTTTTGAGTACGACCGAACCATTACTGCTCAAACCGATAACTTCGGGTCCGGAGGCAGCATGTGCAACGGAAGCAACACTGACCATAGCCGAGAGAGCAGAACTCGCAAGAAGACAAAGGGTCTTTGATTTAAGAAACATTTCTGGATGACTCGCTGATCGTTTAAGACGGATGCCGTCAGCGACGCCGAGATATGAAATGCCTCATAAAAATAAGAACTAATCATATTTCTAAATTAAGAATCGCTTGTGCCCCCACTGACGAATTGGCCGTGATGCACTCGATCTGACAAGTAGTTCGAAATCTACCGGCCGGCGTTTCTCTGACAAATGACAACAAAGCGGAAGCACTGTTGCCGGGCGGCACCACTGCCCAATAACCGTTAATTGTTGCAAGTCCGCAGCATCCACCGGGAGTGGAGATGATGTGTTATGCAACAAAAAACCCCGGAAGTTATCCGGGGTTTTAAGACCATGGCAGGGATACTGCCCGGTGAAGTCTTACTTGCCGTTTACGGCGTCCTTCAGGCCCTTGCCGGCCGAGAACTTCGGAACGTTGCGAGCCGGAATATCGACTTCTGCGCCGGTCGACGGGTTGCGGCCCTTGGAGGCTTCGCGGCGGGATACGGAGAAGCTGCCGAAGCCAGCGAGGCGAATGTCGCCGCCGTTCTTCAGTTCGCCCTGTACGGTTTCGAATACTGCGTCCACGGCGGATGCGGCGTCAGCCTTGGAGAGACCAGCCTTTTCGGCAACTGCGGAAACCAGCTCGTTCTTGTTCATGTTTCCATCCCTTTCTACGGTTTTGGAACGACTCGATTAGTCGGCGCCGACAATAGTTTTGCGTCGGTGCTTGGCAACCCAAAAGCTCTGAGATCGCCTGAAAAACAAGGGGTTTCATGCATTTTTCACAAAAAAAGCCGGCTTTCGCCGGCTTTCTCCACAATTCAAACTCGGTTGACCCGAGGGATCGCTCAATGGGCGATGCCTGTCACACCGTCCTCGGCCCCCTCGACCGTTGCGATAACGGGTGTCTCAACCGTACCATCCCACTCGATCGGTTCAGGACGACGAACCAGAGCATGCTTGATCACCTCGCCCATGCGGGACACGGGGATGATCTCCATGTTGTTCTTCACGTTGTCCGGAATGTCCGCCAGATCCTTGGCGTTTTCTTCCGGGATCAGAACCGTCTTGATGTTCCCGCGAAGGGCTGCAAGCAGCTTTTCCTTCAGGCCACCGATCGGCAGGACGCGACCGCGCAGGGTAATTTCGCCTGTCATGGCGACATCCTTGCGAACCGGAATGCCGGTCATGATCGAAACGATCGCCGTTGCCATACCGACGCCGGCAGACGGGCCGTCCTTCGGGGTGGCGCCTTCCGGCACGTGAACGTGAATGTCCGACTTGTCGAAACGCGGCGGCTCGATGCCGAAATCGACGGCACGGGAGCGGACATAGGATGCCGCAGCCGAGATCGATTCCTTCATCACGTCCTTCAGGTTGCCGGTAACGGTCATGCGACCCTTGCCCGGCATCATGACGCCTTCGATGGTCAGGAGCTCGCCGCCGACTTCCGTCCACGCGAGACCGGTGACAACACCGACCTGATCCTCACCTTCCGCTTCGCCATGGCGATAACGCGGAACACCGAGGTAATCCGAAATGTTGGCAGCCGTGATGGCGACCGACTTCGTCTTGCCCTTTATGATCTCGGTCACGGCCTTGCGGGCGAGCTTCATCAGCTCGCGCTCGAAGGAGCGAACACCGGCTTCGCGGGTGTACTGCTGGCTAATCGCCATCAGGGCATCGTCGGAAACCGAGAATTCGTTCGGCTGCAGTGCATGTTCCTTGATCGCCTTCGGCAGAAGGTGACGCTTGGCGATCTCGCGCTTTTCATCTTCGGTGTAACCGGCGATGCGGATGATCTCCATGCGGTCCATCAGCGGACCCGGGATGTTGAGCGTGTTCGCCGTGGTGATGAACATCACGTCGGACAGGTCGTATTCGACTTCAAGATAGTGATCCATGAAAGTCGAGTTCTGTGCCGGATCCAGGACTTCGAGCAGTGCCGCCGACGGATCGCCGCGGAAATCCGAGCCCATCTTGTCGATTTCATCGAGCAGGAAGAGCGGGTTGGACTTCTTGGCCTTCTTCATCGACTGGATGATCTTGCCAGGCATCGAGCCGATATAAGTGCGGCGGTGACCGCGGATTTCGGCTTCGTCACGAACGCCACCGAGCGCCATGCGCACGTATTCGCGGCCGGTCGCCTTGGCGATCGACTGGGCGAGCGACGTTTTACCGACACCCGGAGGGCCAACGAGGCAGAGGATCGGGCCCTTGATCTTGGTGGCACGCGCCTGAACCGCCAGATATTCGACGATACGCTCCTTGACCTTGTCCAGACCGAAGTGATCCTGCTCGAGGATTTTTTCGGCGTTGTTGAGGTCGGCCTTGATCTTCGACTTCTTGGCCCACGGAATACCCAGCAGCCAGTCGAGATAGTTGCGCACGACGGTGGCTTCCGCCGACATCGGGCTCATCTGGCGCAGCTTCTTCAGTTCGGCATCCGCCTTTTCGCGGGCTTCCTTGGAGAGCTTGGTCTTGCCGATGCGTTCTTCCAGTTCGGCCATCTCGTCACGGCCTTCTTCGCCGTCACCGAGTTCCTTCTGGATCGCCTTCATCTGTTCGTTCAGGTAATATTCGCGCTGGGTCTTCTCCATCTGGCGTTTTACACGCGAGCGAATGCGCTTCTCGACCTGAAGGACGGAAATCTCACCTTCCATGAAGCCGAGCGCCTTTTCCAGACGCAACTTGATCGACACCGTTTCCAGCATTTCCTGCTTTTCGGTGATCTTGATCGACAGGTGCGAGGCGACCGTGTCAGCAAGCTTCGAGTAGTCCTCGATCTGGCTGGCGGCGCCGACGACTTCCGGCGAGATTTTCTTGTTCAGCTTTACGTAGTTCTCGAACTCGGAGACGACCGAGCGAGACAAGGCCTCGACCTCGACTGCGTCCTCTTCAGGCTCGTCGAGAATGTCGGCCTTGGCCTCGTAAAACTCCTCGCGGTCCGTATAATTGCTGATCTCGGCACGTGCTCGACCTTCGACGAGAACCTTGACGGTGCCGTCGGGAAGCTTGAGGAGCTGCAGCACGTTAGCGACCGTGCCGATTTTGTAGATCGCATCAGGCTCCGGATCATCATCGCTGGCATTGATCTGGGTGACGAGCATGATCTGCTTGTCGGAGCCCATAACCTCCTCAAGCGCGCGGATGGATTTCTCACGTCCGACGAACAGGGGAACGATCATATGCGGGAAGACCACAATGTCGCGCAATGGCAGGACCGGATAGGTCGCAGAGCCGGATGCTGCAGACGTTGAACTTGTCATCTTGTTTCCTTTCCATCGCCCCGTTTCCGGGATGGCTTGAGCAATTACCCAAGCACTTCACTCCCGCTCAAGGTGGAGTTTTCCTATGTCATTTTCAAGCCTTGCAGCAGCCCAGTCGTCGCCAACATGACAGGGATATTACAAAGCACTCGCATAAATGTTTGACGTTGCCATTATCCGCCCGACCAGCTCCGGCCATCGACGGAAACGTGAATCGCTTTCAACCTCACACCGAAGCCGAAAAACCGAAGCAGCGAGAACAATCATGATCTGCGTGCTTCACGTCTAAAGCAAGCTGAATATCGCGCAACCGTCCGCATTAGGAATTTCCCCAGAACGCAGCGAGCAACCACAGCTTACCTACGAAAAGAGGCCCCAATACGGGGCCTCGATCAAATCTATACTACTGGTCCCGGCTTAGGCCGAGACATTGGCTTTCTCGTCCTGGCGATCCGCATAGATGTAAAGCGGACGGGCATTGCCCTTCACCACATCGTCGGAGATGACGACCTCGCGGACGCCATCAAGGGCCGGAAGCTCGAACATCGTGTCGAGCAGGATCTTTTCCATGATCGAACGGAGGCCGCGGGCGCCGGTCTTACGCACGATCGCCTTGCGGGCGATTTCGCGAAGGGCGTCCTCGTGGAAAGTCAGTTCCACGTCTTCCATCTCGAACAGGCGCTGATACTGCTTGATCAGTGCGTTCTTCGGCTCGGACAGGATCTGGATCAGCGCATCTTCATCGAGATCCTCGAGCGTTGCCAGAACCGGCAGACGACCGATGAATTCCGGGATGAGGCCGAACTTGACCAGATCTTCCGGTTCCAGTTCGCGCAGCACTTCGCCGACGCGGCGGTCGTCAGCAGCCTTGACCGATGCACCGAAGCCGATCGAGGTCTTCTCGCCACGGGCCGAAATGATCTTGTCCAGACCAGCGAATGCACCGCCGCAGATGAACAGGATGTTCGTCGTGTCGACCTGCAGGAATTCCTGCTGCGGATGCTTGCGGCCACCCTGCGGCGGAACCGAGGCAACCGTGCCTTCCATGATCTTCAGAAGCGCCTGCTGCACGCCTTCGCCAGATACGTCGCGGGTGATCGACGGGTTGTCCGACTTGCGCGAGATCTTGTCGACTTCGTCGATATAGACGATGCCGCGCTGGGCGCGTTCGACATTGTAGTCGGCGGCCTGCAGAAGCTTCAGGATGATGTTTTCGACGTCTTCACCAACGTAACCGGCTTCGGTCAGCGTCGTTGCATCAGCCATCGTGAAGGGAACGTCGATGATGCGGGCGAGCGTCTGGGCAAGATAGGTCTTGCCGCAGCCGGTCGGGCCGACGAGCATGATGTTCGACTTCGCAAGCTCTACGTCACCGCCCTTGGAGGCATGCGCGAGGCGCTTGTAATGGTTGTGAACGGCGACCGACAGGATGCGCTTGGCCTGCTGCTGGCCAATGACGTACTCGTCAAGAACCTTGATGATGTCCTGGGGCGTGGGAACGCCGTCGCGGGACTTGACCATCGAGGTCTTGTTCTCTTCGCGAATGATGTCCATGCACAGTTCGACGCATTCATCGCAGATGAATACTGTCGGTCCTGCAATCAGCTTGCGGACCTCGTGCTGGCTCTTTCCGCAGAAGGAGCAGTATAGGGTATTCTTGGAGTCGCCGCCGTTGCCGCTGCTGACTTTGCTCATATCACTTTCCTTCCAGCACTCTGCGCTCACGTAAAGACGGGCGCAGTCCACTCAACCGCTGCCGGCACGTGACACCGACGGGCTTCACGTGCCTGCCCTGTTCCGGGGGTACTCTACCGGTCCAGATAACGGTCCGGCGGCAACGAAACCCCTAAGAAACGAATGCTATGTCATAAAAGTTCAACACAGCATTAATAGTTACTAATAGCGCTTTCCGGTCGACTTGAAACCCCTTTTTGCTCACAACAGGGTTACAGTGACCGAAAGGCTACAACCCGATCAGCCTTCCGAGCCGCCTTCGAGTTCCTGGCGCGAGGTCAGGATCTTGTCGATGACACCCCATTCCAGGGATTCGTCGGAGGTCATGAAGTGGTCGCGATCGAGGGTCTTTTCGACTTCCTCGAGGGTGCGGCCGGTATGCTTCACATAAACTTCGTTCAGGCGGCGCTTCATCTTGAGGATGTCGCGGGCATGACGCTCGATGTCGGACGCCTGACCCTGGAAGCCGCCGGACGGCTGATGCACCATGATGCGGGCATTCGGCGTTGCAAACCGCATGCCCTTTTCACCTGCGCAAAGGAGCAGCGAACCCATCGAGGCGGCCTGGCCGATGCAAAGCGTCGAAACGGCCGGCTTGATGAACTGCATCGTGTCGTAGATCGCCATGCCGGCGGTGACCACGCCACCCGGCGAATTGATGTAAAGCGCGATTTCCTTCTTCGGATTTTCGGCTTCGAGGAAAAGCAGCTGGGCGCAGACGAGCGACGCCATGTGATCTTCCACCGGACCGGTCAGGAAAATGATGCGCTCCTTCAACAGGCGCGAATAGATATCGTAAGAGCGCTCACCGCGATTGGTCTGTTCGACGACCATAGGCACCAGGGCCATTGCGGTATCAACTGGATTTTTCATGTCCGTCCTTTGTCAAATGCCTTGCCGAAGGCAACGTGGCGCTCCGGAATCATTGGAATGGGTCAATCCCTACATAGAGTGTCAATGCCCGGTACTTCAAGACGGAGAGCCCGATATCCTTAACTCACGATCGTCCTGCCACCCATGCCGGGCTGATCGCATCTGCGCTGTCGCGAATAAATCGCTTCGGCTCAATGATACGGCGGCCCTGCCCACGGCCTTTTTTACCACCAAGGTAAAGCGAAGGTAAATCACACCGGACAATATCGCCCAACGCCAACTATAACGCCAAAAGCGAGCGCCCGGCGCAAACCCGACCTTAAACTTTCGAGGTTATACACACGCCAAGCCGAGGTTCGGCGGGGAGTATTGCGTTGGATATTGTAACGGGTTTCATGATCTGGGCCGCAGAGGCCAGCACGATCGGTGTGCTTTTATGGACACGCTGGTTTTACGAGCGCCAGCCGTTTTACTTCACCTGGGGAACCGGCTTCCTCTTTCACGGCATCGGCGTCGGCATGGTCGCGCTGCGCGGCACCCTACCCGATTTCGTCTCGATCGAGATTGCCAATGTCATGGCGCTTAGCGGCATCGGGCTTTGGGTTGCCGGAATGCTGCAATTCGACAAGCGGCGCGTGGAAGCGTTTATCGCCATTCCATCCCTGATCTTCGTCGCCGGCATGCTGCTTGAGCCGGTGCGGACCAACTTCAGCTATCGTGTCGCCCTGTTCCATGGCGCTGCATCGGTAGGATATCTTATGCTGATCGCCACCGTTCTTTGGGGCGAAAACGGCCGCTCGCAGACCCGCAGGGTTTTCGCCGCATGTGTCGGCGTCCAGGTTCTGTCGAGCACGGTAGTCGCGATATTTGCCCTGATCAGCAAACCGCAATCCTTTGCGGCAGGCAACAATTCCTTCCTGCTGCTTCTCGTCGCCGCCTTGTGCTTCATCGCCGCTATCATGAGCGGCAGCAAGCTCATCAACGAGCGCAATGAAGCCAAGCTGAAACTGCTCGCCGTCACCGACCCACTGACCAACCTTCTCAATCGCCGCGGATTGATCGACCAGTTCCACACGCTGAAGCGAATCCACTCGGGCGAAGGCGGATTACTGGCTCTGATCCATCTGGACCTAGACGGTTTCAAGCAGATCAATGATCTATACGGCCATCAGGCTGGCGACGAGGTGCTAGTCGCCTTCGCAAAAATCGGCACGGCCGCGCAGCGGGGACGCGGATCATTCGGCCGCATGGGCGGCGAGGAATTCGCATCAATCATGTATGTCGCCAACATGATAGAGGCCGCAAGCGTCGCAGAGGCGATCAGGACTACGCTGAAACAGCAGCCGATCAACGTCGGAGACCATCAGATACCCGTTACCGTCAGTATCGGCATTGCGCTGGCGGAAATCCGATCGGCCAACCTGGACACGCTTCTCAGCACGGCAGACCGCGCACTCTATGTAGCCAAGACAAACGGCCGCGACCGCACGGCGATCGGCACCGAGAGTGATGTATCGATCGTTCCCGCGATCGACCACGCTGATACGCAGGATGCACCGGTCCAGGCCAGCATGACGCAACAGGTAGCTGCACTGAGACGGATCGTGGCGATCGGCAAGTAAGCATTATGCATCGAAGGAGGCGGCTCCGTTTTTCGGCGCCGCCCTCTTGTCTTCGTCCACCCGATCACCCAAATCCCTCCCACACAAAAATGAGAGAGCGGGATATGGCGAAGAGACTTTACGGGGCTGTGGTCATCAGCCTGCTATCGATTTCGTCCGCACCTGCGCAGCAGGCCTCCGACACGGTTGCCCCCGAGAAAGCCACCGGCACTGCAAGCGCCAGCCGCGTGGAAGCGCGAGACTTCATGGTCGCAGCCGCCAATCCGCTGGCAGCGCAGGCGGGTCGGGAAATTCTCGCCAATGGCGGCAACGCCATTGATGCGATGGTGGCGGTGCAGGCTGTGCTCGGCCTTGTCGAGCCGCAGAGTTCCGGCCTCGGCGGTGGCGCTTTCCTCGTCTATTACGACGCGGCCGCGAAACGGCTGACCACATTCGACGCCCGCGAAACGGCGCCGATGGAGGCGACGCCGAAGCTTTTTCTCGACGATGCAGGACAGCCGCTGAAGTTCATGGACGCCGTTGTCGGCGGCAGGTCGGTCGGCACGCCCGGCACGGTGCGGCTGCTGGAGGATGTCCAGATCCGCTACGGCAAGCAAAGCTGGCCGGCCCTCTGGAAACCCGCCGCCAAGCTGGCCCGCGAAGGCTTTGCAGTCTCCCCTCGCCTCGCTTCGCTGATTGCGACGGAAGGCGACGCGCTGAAACGTTACGAAGGTGCAAGGAACTATTTCTTCGATGAGACCGGTGCGCCGCTGAAGGCGGGGCATATCCTGAAAAACCCCGAATATGCGAAAACGATTGAGGCGATTGCGACGGGCGGTGCCGATGCATTTTATCGCGGACCTATCGCCGAAGATATCGTCAAGACGGTGCGCGGTGCGCGCGACAATCCAGGTATTCTGTCCCAGACCGACCTTGCCATCTATCACATCAAGGAACGGGAGCCGGTCTGCTTTGCCTATCGCGCTCTCGACATCTGCGGCATGGGACCACCGTCTTCGGGCGGAATTGCTATCGGTCAGATGCTGGGCATGGCAGAGAATTTCGACCTCAAGGGCCTTGGTCCGGAGAATGTCGAAAGCTGGCGGATCATCGGCGACGCACAGCGCCTCGCCTTTGCCGATCGCGAGCGTTACGTCGCGGATACAGATTTCCAGCCGCTGCCGATCAAGGGGCTTCTTGAGAAGACATATCTCGGCGAACGGGCAAAGCTTTTGGATGGCGACAAGGCGCTTGCCAAGGATGCCGTCAAGGCAGGCGAACCCGAATGGGATCACGCCATGCTGCTCGGCCGGGATGCCGCGATCGAACTGCCGTCCACCAGCCATTTCGTCATCGTCGACAAGGAAGGAAACGTCGTCTCGATGACGACGACGATCGAGAACGGCTTCGGTTCTCGGCTGATGACGCATGGCTTTCTGCTCAACAACGAGCTGACCGATTTTTCCTTCAAGACCCATGATGGTGCACTCGCGGTCGCCAACCGTGTCGAACCCGGCAAACGGCCACGCTCCTCCATGGCTCCGACGATCGTGATGAAGGACGGCAAGCCGCTGCTCGCGATCGGCTCGCCGGGCGGTAGCCAGATCATCGGCTATGTGGCGCAGGCGCTGATCGCCTATATCGACTGGGGGATGCCGGTGGAACAGATCGTCGCCCAGCCGCATCTGATCAACCGTTTCGGTACCTACGACATCGAAGCGGGTACGACAGCCGAGAGGTTCGCCGAGCCACTGAAGGCGCTTGGCTATGAAGTCAAACCGGGCCAGATGAATTCCGGGCTGCATGCCATCGAGATCACCGGCACCGGGCTTGTCGGCAGCGCCGATCCGCGTCGCGAGGGCGTTGCTCTTGGCGAGTGACGGCAACCAGCTTATCCCGATTGCGCAGCGCCGGAATTTCGCGCTACGCATCGGGAATGACATCGCTTCCTGATTTTCTCCGTATCGATACCGCCAGCCGGCATGTTTCGCTTGATGGCCGCAATCCGGCTTTCTACAGCGACCCGAACCAGGTCTATTCAGCCCTGCATCAGCATTGTCCCACCTTCTACTGGGAGGAACAGCGGCAATGGTTCTTTACCGGCTATGAGCATGTGAATGCACTGTTGCGTGAGAGGCGTTTCGGGCGACAGATCCTGCATGTGGCAAGTCGCGAGGAACTGGGGCTGCCGGAGCCGCAGGCGCATCTTGTGAATTTCGATCTCGCAGAGCGCCATTCGCTGCTGGAAATCGAGCCGCCGGAACACACGCGGCTTCGAACGCTCATCAACCGCGCCTTCGTATCCCGTCATATCGAGAGGCTGAGGCCGGAGATTGCCGATCTGGCAGAAAGGCTGATCGACGGTTTCGAAAAGGATGGAAAGACTGAGTTGCTTTCCTCCTTTGCCGACATCATTCCCGTCACGATGATCTCGCGGATGATCGGCATTCCGGACGAGATGGGACCGCAGCTCTTGAAATGGAGCCACGCCTATGTCGGCATGTATATGTTCAAGCGCTCGAAAGAGGACGAATATGCGGCCGACCGGGCGGCGAAGGAGTTTGCCGATTACGTCAGGACGCTTATCGCCGAGCGCCGCAGGATACCTGCGGAGGACCTGCTCAGCCATATGATCCACACCGAGCATAAGGGCCACCACCTTACCGACGACGAACTGGTATCGACGACCATCGTGCTGCTCAACGCCGGGCATGAGGCGACCGTGCATCAGATCGGCAATTCGGTTCGGGTCATTCTCGAAAGCGGCCTTTCTCCGGCCGAACTTTTTCGAGATGAAACAGCCACGGAACGGACGGTGGAAGAAACGCTGCGCATCTGCGCACCCGTCCATATCTTTCAGCGATGGGCCCTGGAGGATTTAGAGATCGATGGCGTCAGCCTGAAGCGCGGCGACAAGGTCAGCCTGATCCTGGCGGCGGCCAATCTCGACCCGAAAGTGTATTCTGATCCGCTCACCTTCAAGCCGGAACGAAAGGAAGCTCAGAACCTCTCTTTCGGAGCGGGCATCCATTTCTGCATAGGCGCGCCGCTGGCGCGGCTGGAGCTCAATACGGTTCTGCCGATCCTGTTTCGACGCCTGCCCGACTTGAGGCTGGAGACGAAACCCATGGTCAAAGATGTCTATCATTTCCATGGGTTGGAGCGACTGGATCTCGTCTGGTGATGCAAAATCAGGCATCGAGCGACAGTACGCCACATCGAAAACACATGGCTCTTATGCAATCTGTTCGATTGTTTAGCGGAAACAGTACCTTATAGTACGGCTGAGGGAGGATCGTTGAACAGGACCCCTTCCGTGACCAAGCGCAAGACCGCGATTTTCCTGCATAAAAGCCTCCACGGCAACCGTTTCGCACAGGTTGCGCTGATCGTGCTTCTTTGGCTTGCCGGTGAAGCCGTGTCGCGCGGCACAGGTCTGCCGATCCCCGGCAGCGTGCTTGGCCTGTTTGCACTCCTCTATCTGCTGATCACCGGCACTATCCGTCTTTCCACCATGCGGCGCGGTGCCAATGTCCTGCTGGCAGACATGCTGCTCTTCTTCGTGCCCGCCGTTCTTGCCGTCCTCGACCACTCCGAATTTCTCGGCCTTGTCGGGCTGAAGGTTCTTGCGGTCATCTTTGCCGGGACGCTGATGGTCATGTGCATGACCGCGTTGGCGGTCGATGTCGGCTACCGGTTGATGCTCCGCATGGAGAGCAGACATGCCGTCTCTTGAGACGATACTGATCACCGTCTTCTGGTCGGCAGCAACGATCGCTATCTATCTTCTGTCCAAGCGAACCTATCGCCGCTGGCCGGCAATCTGGTCGTCGCCGCTGGTTTTGACCCCGGTCCTTCTCGCTGCGCTGGCGCTGTCGCTGCACACGACCTATAGCGAATATATCGGCGCCACCCGCTGGCTGATGGCCATTCTCGGCCCGGTGACCGTCGCGTTCGCAATCCCGATCTACGAGCAGCGGGCGATGATCATGCGCTATTGGCCTGTGCTGGCATTCGGCATCGTGGTCGGCAGCGGCACCGCAATCCTTACCGCCTGGGCCCTGGCGAGCCTGCTTTCCATTGATGGCACGCTTCGCCTGAGCCTGCTTCCCCGCTCGGTCAGCTCGCCGTTTGCCATGGCGATTTCGGAGAAGGTTGGCGGAGTGCCGGACCTGACGGCATTGTTCGTCGTCATAACCGGCGTGGCGGGCGCTGCACTGGGTGAGAAGCTGTTGCGGATCCTGCCGCTGAAATCCTCGCTGGCGCGAGGCGCGCTGTTCGGCATGGGAGCGCATGGCGCAGGCGTGGCCAAGGCCAACCAGATCGGCGCCGAGGAAGGCTCGGTCGCCGGACTGGTGATGGTGCTGGTCGGCCTCGTCAACGTGCTTGCAGCACCGATCCTCGCCTATATCCTGCGATAGAGCATTTCCGCCTTTCTTCGAAACGCGAAGCTGCTCTATCCTTTTGGCTCAGCGCGATTCCGCACGCAAAGCCGGTTTCCACTTTTGCTGGAATTGCGTTAGCTCGAAACGCCGTAACGGGCAGCCGGCTTGCGCAGCGACAGATGCGGGCCGAGAGCACCGCGGGCGGCCAAATAGGCATTCCAGATGCCGTCATCCGCAAGTGCCGGTATCGTTACAATCTCGCCCTGATCGAAACCTGCGAGCGCGGCATCCACCAGATCGGTGACATCCATGACCATTCCCTGATCCAGATCGTCGAAGGAGCGGCCGACACGATCGAAGATTTCGGTGCGCGTCAGGCCCGGCAGGACGGCCTGGATGCGGACGTTCTTGTCCTTGAGTTCGGTGGCAAGAGATTCAGTCAGGCTCAGGACGAATGCCTTAGTCGCAGCATAAGTGCCGTTGAATATCTGCGGAGCAAGAGCCACGACGGAGGCCGTGTTGATGATCGCCCCTGCCCGGCGCCTGGCAAATGTCTGGGCGGCAGCGACGGCAAGACGATTGGCGGCCGTGACGTTGAGCGCCACCATCGTGTCCAGATAATCGACATCGCTTTCAAGCAATGACGTAACAGGCCCAATGCCGGCGTTATTGACGAAAAGCGTGATCGCCTCATCCGTCCTCAACCGATCCTCGACCTTGAGGACGTCGGCGCGATCGCTGAGATCGGCGCGCAGTACATCGGCTCTGATGCCGTAGGCCTTTGCCAGTTTGTCGGCCAGCTCCCCGAGCCGAGCGGCATCACGCGCGACGAGGATGAGATCGTAACCGCGGCGGGCAAGCCGATCGGCATAGGTTGCGCCGATCCCCGAAGATGCGCCGGTTACGAGTGCAGTTCCAAGCTTGGATGTCATGGCAATTCTCCTGTTTCGATGATGACTGGAATTTGCTGGTATATGCCACTATATTTGAGCGAGGATTTTGCGAGTGCAAGTAGGCAGATGAAATTTTGTGGAGCGTCGGATGGAACAGAGCTTCTCAGACGTTGCCTGAACCGACAAGGTCGGGAATGATCGGAACATGGAAAAGCAGGAAGACAGTATCTGGGCGCATTGCAGCAGCAGTTCCGTCCGCCGGGCATCGCGCCAGCTTGGGCAACTCTATGACGATGCGATGGGTCCGAGCGACCTGCGCGGCACGCAGTTCTCGCTCATCACCCAGATAGCCTACCTCAAGGAGCCAACCCAGAAGGAACTGGCGAAGGCGATGGTCATGGACCTGTCAGCGCTCGGTCACACGCTGAAGCCACTGATCCGCGACGATCTGGTGGAACTGGTGCCGGACGAGAAGGATCGTCGCGCCAAACGGGTGCGGCTGACGCCACGCGGTCGCGAAAGGCAGGCGGAAATGGTGGCGAACTGGCGGGAGGCCCAGAGGCGCTTCGACGCCGTGCTGGGCGCGGAAAAATCGGCGGAGCTTCGCCGAACGCTTGCCTTCATCGCTTCGGAGGATTTTGCGAAGGCCTATGCGGCTGCGGGCAAGAAGGGCGACTGAACCGTCGCCCAAAGTCTCAGGGGCTTAAAGCCAGTTGCGCCCATCGTCACCGGCCTGGCAGCCGTATGGCGGCAGGACATTGCCGAATGTGGCATGCAGCCTGTCGCAGCCCCATTTGCGCAATGGCGTCGGAAGGCGACTGTTGATCTCGATGCCGACCTCGTCATAGGGGCTGTCGGTGTTACCGACATAACGGTACCAGCGGAAGCCGATGACGACCGAGATGGCTATGACCACGGTCAGGAGAAGTCTCAGAATGCGCATTGCAATGTCCGGATTGTTATCGATCCCGGATGTCTATCGCGATCGATATCGGGACAAAACCCTTGGCCCAAGCTTTCCCCAGTTCGCGCCGAAGCATGATAATTCTAAAGCCGGATGACGTAATCCTTACGAGTCGTTTCAACGACTTGCCAGGTTCCCTTGAAGCCCGGCCTGAGCACCATGCGGTCGCCGGCGCGAAGATGGAGCGGCTTGCCGCCCTCCTCCGTCACGATGGAATGGCCGGAGAGAATGTGGAAATATTCCCACTCGTCATAGACGATCCGCCAGGTTCCCGGCGTTGCCTCCCAGACGCCCGCATAGATACCGCCTTCGGCCTCATCGACATTCCAGGTGCGGAACTGCGGGGCTCCCTCGATGAGCCGATCGGGTGCCGGAGCGCCGTCTTCCGGCTCTATTGCTGCGAGATCGAATGTCGTCCAGGCCTGCATCGTCGCTCCTTGTTTCCGCTATTGCTTCCGCCCAACGCGGCCCACGGTCAGGCGGCGCTTTCCAGGCGGCTTTTGAGACCTTCCGCGGCTATCGCAGCCATGACACGCAGGCGGGCTGTCGGCATGCCGTTGCGGGCGCTGGCCGACAGGCCGGCAAGAGACATCATCACATAGTCGGAGGCAAGATCCGCATTGCCTGCATCGAGGCTTAAAATCCTCTGATGGATATAGGACCGGCTGGCCTCCATGCGTTCTCGCGCCTTTTCGCCGGCGGCCGCATCCGCCGTGCCCCTCGCCGCCTCGATCACCATGCAGCCGCAGGCGTCTCCGCTTGCATATGCATCCGCCGCGTAACGCAGGAGCTTTGCCACGCCATCGGAAAGCGGCGTACCTGGCGCAAGAGCCGTATCGACGTCCAGCCCCTCGGTCTTTTCGTAGCGCCGCAATGCTTCATCATAGAGTTCAAGCTTGCTGCCGAAAGCGGCGTAAAAGCTTGGAGGGTTGATGCCGAGTGCCTGCGTCAGGTCGGCGACGCTCAGCGCATCGTATCCCTTCGCATGAAACAGGGCCTGAGCCTTGGCTAGCGCCTCTTCACGATCGAACGCGCGGGGTCTTCCTCGCCTCGCCGTTGCCTGGGTATTTATTTTTGTATCACTCACTACAAAATCCTTGACGCAGTCAATCCGTAGATTTATGTAATGCCCACTACATTAAATCTCAAGCCTGATACAGGGAGAATGACAATGACAGACTTCCATGGAAAGAAGGTACTGGTTCTCGGCGGCAGCCGCGGCATCGGCGCCGCAATCGTTCGCCGCTTCGCAAATGACGGTGCCGAGGTGACGTTCACCTATGCCGGATCCAAGGATGCAGCCGACGCCCTTACAGCCGCGACCGGTGCCAAAGCAGTGAAATCCGATGCAGGTGATCGCAGCCAGACGATCGAGACGGTCAAGGCCGCTGGGCCGATCGATGTTCTCGTCGTCAATGCCGGGACGCTGGTTCTCGGCGATCCGCTCGAAACCGATCCCGATGCAGTCGACCGGATGATCGACATCAATGTGCGCGCGCCTTACCATGCCTCGGTGGAAGCCGCCCGCCTGATGCCGGAAGGTGGCCGCATCGTCATCATCGGATCGGTAAACGGCGACCGGATGCCTTTTGCAGGTGGTGCTGCCTATGCGCTGACCAAATCGGCAGTTCAGGGCATGGCGCGCGGGCTCGCCCGCGATTTCGGTCCGCGCAACATCACCGTCAACGTGATCCAGCCCGGCCCGATCGATACCGACATGAACCCGGCCGACGGCCCGATGAAGGACACGATGCATGGTTTCATGGCGCTGAAACGCCATGGCCGCCCGGAAGAAATCGCAGGCCTCGCCGCCTATCTCGCCGGCCCGGAAGCAGGCTTCATTACCGGCGCGATGCACACGATCGACGGCGGCATGGGGGCCTGACCCGACGCCTGATCTTCAACGATAACAGGGTGTTCGACTATGTGGGAACACCCTGCCGAACCTGTCTTCTCGAAAAAATGAACAATGTCCCGATGCAATTGTGGCAATAATCGGCTATAGCGCTTCGCCATGGACAGCCGATTGCGTGTGTCCGGCCTGACTGTCCAATCGAAATCGGCAAGGACATCGGACCGGACGTTCCACATTCCAGGTCGAGAGACGACCGCGCCCCGACGAAAGCCGGGAGCGCCCAAACACGCCATCCCCTCTATTCATAGTCTGCTGCCGTCCCCGTTCTGGGGCGGCATTTTTTGTTTTCCCTTTCAACCACAGAAGGATTGGCCACCAGAAACGGTGCGCCGCTTGTCATCATGATATTCGAATGGATGTCCGACCCCGCCGCATGGGCGGGTCTCGCCACCCTTATTGTTCTAGAAATCGTTCTCGGCATCGACAATCTCGTGTTTATCGCGATCCTTGCCGACAAGTTGCCCGAACACCAGCGGGAGAAAGCACGCCTTATCGGCCTCGGCCTGGCGCTCGGCATGCGCCTTATATTGCTTGCCTCCGTCGCCTGGATCGTGACGCTGACGGCACCGCTTTTCACCGTCGCCGGCCTCGAAATTTCCGGCCGTGACCTGATCCTTCTGTTCGGCGGCGTGTTCCTGCTGTTCAAGGGCACGATGGAACTGCATGAGCGGCTCGAAGGTCATTCCGGCCACAAGGAAGGCAAGATCGAACATGCGGTGTTCTGGCAGGTTCTGGTGCAGATCGTCGTACTCGACGCGGTCTTCTCACTCGACAGCGTTATCACCGCCGTTGGCATGGTCCAGCATCTTTCCGTCATGATGATTGCCGTCATCGTTGCCGTCGGCCTCATGCTTTTGTGCTCGAAGCCGCTGATGGCCTTCGTGTCGAAACATCCGACCGTCGTCATCCTCTGCCTCGGCTTCCTGATGATGATCGGTTTCTCGCTGATCGTCGAAGGCCTCGGCTTCCATATCCCGAAGGGCTATCTCTACGCCGCGATCGGCTTCTCGGTGCTCATCGAAGCCTTCAACCAGATCGGCCGTCGCAACCGCGAGCGCTTCATGAGCACTGGCGACCTGCGCGACCGTACGGCCAGCGCCGTGCTTTCGCTGCTCGGCAGCCGCCGCAGCGAGACCTCGCTGGGTGACACTGCCGACGTGATTGCCGAACGCGCTTCGGAAAACGAGCTGTTCACGCCGGTCGAACACGAGATGATCGAAAGCGTCCTGACGCTTGCCGATCGTCCAGCGAAGTCGGTCATGACCATCGGCTCGACATCGACTGGCTGGATATCGAAGACAGCGACGAGGAACTTCGCCGCAAGGTTCTGGAATCAGGCCATTCCCGCTTCCCGATCGCCCGCGGCAGTCTCGACGAGTTCCTCGGCGTAGCCCTTGCCAAGGACCTGCTGCGCGACTTCATCGAAACCGGCAAGATCGATTTTGAACGCTCGCTGCGCCAGCCGCTTGTAGTACATGAAAGCGTCAATGCGCTGCGTCTGCTCGAACAGCTGCGTCAGTCGCCGCTGCAGGTGGCGATCGTGCTCGACGAATACGGTTCCGTAGAAGGCATGGTCACGGCAACCGACCTGCTGGAAGCGATTGCCGGTGATTTTGCCGATGACGACGAGGAACAGTTGACGGTGGAGCGGGGCGAAGACGGCTCGCTTCTGGTCGATGGCTGGATCGACATCCGCCACGTGTCGCGTCTTCTCGACAGCGATCTGGTGGACGACGCCGACCGCTACTCGACGCTGGCGGGCCTCATCCTCTGGCGCCTCGGCCATCTTCCGGAACAGGGCGAGACATTCACCTTCGGCGGCCTGACCTACGAAGTCGTTTCTCTCGACGGGCGCAATATCGACAAGGTGCGTATCAGGGCGGAATCGTCCGTCAACGCAATGGCCGAGACGGCGTAAACGAAAATCTGAAAACAAAAAATGCCGCGGAACGATTTCCGCGGCATTTTCATTTGTCGAGACAAAGATCAGGCGCTCTGACGCTGCGCCTGCCCGGCGGCACGCTCCTTGGCCTTCAGCACACTTCCGACGGTGGAAAGCAGCAAGGCTGCGGTGCAGGGCTTTGCCAGCTTGTGCGCGACATCCGGGAGGCCGTCCAGATCACGGTGGCTGCGGGCCGACGATACGATGATGCTGATTTTCGGTGCGCATTCGGCAACCATTTTCGCCAAATCGATGCCGTTCAGGCCACCCGGCATATCGATATCGGTGAGGACAAGATCGATATGTTCGTGCTGGCCGAGCTTGCCGACGGCTTCCAGAACAGTTCCCGCCTCCAGCACCGCATAACCCGCATCCTCAAGCGCATCCGCGATCGCAAAACGGATAAGCGCCTCATCCTCCACGACCAAAATCGTCTTCTGCCGGAAGCTGTCCATATGCAATGCCCTCGCTCTAGGTTCTGCCTATCAACGCATATGGATGGGAAAGGATTACGGCAGAGCCTGTGCCAATTCGAAACATGTTTAATAAAATGCGAATGAATGACTTCAGCGACCGATAGGGGTGGCGCTCAGTCCGCCCATTCCGGATCGCCGGTGAAGACGATTGTCAACCAGCGATCAGGCCCCTCGCCGCCGATCGCCTCGCCGATCTCGTCACGGATAGCATCCCACTCGGAGAGATGACGCGGCGGCCAGTCGGATGGGGCGATGAAGAAGAGCTCGATCTGCCGGCCGCGGCCGACACGGGCGACATAGGCGCGATAGGAGAGAAACCCGTGGCGCTCGACAATGGCTTCTGCGACCGCATCGACATGCTGTTTGAGCTCGACCGGTGTGACCAGAAGGATGTCGGCAACCGCCTGGCGCACATTCGAAAACGGCACCGGCGCGATGATCAGGCAGATGAGCGCGAGCGCACCCGGATCGATATAGGGGCTGAGCCATTCGAACTCCGTCCCCTCGATTGCGTGGCCGACCGCAAAGGCGACCAGCAAAGCCGAGGTCAGTGCTGCGGTCATCGCCCATGCCTGACTGTCGAGCGCGACGAAGCTGGAATTCAGCGCCCGGTTGGCGCGACGGCAGAACAGCCACATGGCGAAGGAGACAGTCACGGTGACGATCGTGAAGATAACCGCGGGGCCGAAATCGATCGGCCGTCCGCCAGAAAGCAGGCTGCCGACGGCGCTGATGAAAGCGTAGACCGCAGCGCCCATCAGAAGCGTACCGTTCAGGCCAAGCACCATCGGCTCGAGATGCCAGAAGCCGACGCTGAAGCGATCGATCAGCTTTCCTTTTGCCGTCGGCTCCGCCGACGTGACGATCAGCCTTGAGACCAGCAGGGCCAAGATCGTCATGAAGGCGTCGGTCAGGGAATAGAAGCCATCGAAGACGATGGCGAAAGAGCCGGACACGAGACCGACGGTAATGCCGAATGCAGCCAATAAGGCCGTGACGGCGATGGACAGCCGAAGAAGTGACTGCTCGCTCACGGGTATTCTCCATTGGAGCAGCGGCGCACGCCCCTGCCCTTTCTCTGATTTTTCCTCTGCAGTCTGCCAATTCCCCTCTGGCCTGCCGGCCATCTCCCCCACAAGGGAGGAGAAAACCGCCGCAGCCGCCTTGGCTCATTTGAGCCTCTGCGGCGCAACGGGGTTAGCCCTCCCCCTTGTGGGGAGGGTTGGGAGGGGACTTTCACAGAACCGCACAGTCAGCCGATAGCGGCCGACCATGTAGAAATGATAACATGAGCGGCTTCTATAGAAGCGTCAGCTCACTTTCGACAAGGCCTGTTCGATGTCGGCAATGATATCGGCGGCATCCTCGATGCCGATCGACAGGCGCACGACATCCGGTCCGGCACCCGCCGCGATCTGCTGCTCTTCGGTCAACTGGCGATGCGTCGTCGATGCCGGATGGATGACGAGCGAGCGGGTGTCGCCGATATTGGCAAGATGGGAGAAGAGCTGCAGTCCTTCGACAAAACTCTTGCCGGCCTCATAGCCGCCTTCGATGCCGAAGGTGAAGACCGAGCCTGCACCCTTGGGCGAATAATGCTTCTGCAGCAGATGGTTGGGATTGTCCTCAAGGCCCGCGTAATGGACCCAGGCGATTTTCGGATGCTGTTTCAGCCATCTGGCAACCGCCAGCGCATTGTCGCAATGCTTCTGCATCCTGAGCGGCAGGGTCTCGATGCCGGTCTGGATCATGAAGGCGTTAAAGGGAGAGATTGCCGGTCCGAGATCGCGCAGGCCAAGCACACGGGCAGCGATCGCGAAGGCGATATTTCCGAAGGTCTCGTGCAGGACGATGCCGCCATATTCAGGCCGCGGCTCCGACATCATCGGATATTTGCCGGATTTCGACCAGTCGAAGGTTCCGCCATCGACCAGAATGCCGCCCATCGAATTGCCGTGGCCGCCGAGGAATTTCGTCAGCGAGTGGACGACGATATCGGCGCCGTGCTCAAGCGGCCGCAACAGATAGGGACTTGCCATCGTATTGTCGACGATGAGCGGCAGGCCGCGGCGGTGAGCGATGTCGGCAATTGCCGAGATATCGACGAAGGTGCCGCCCGGATTGGCGAGGCTTTCGATGAAGATCGCACGGGTCTCCCCGTCGATCGCTGCTTCGAAACTTGCCGGGTCATCGGTATCGGCCCAGCGCACATGCCAGTCGAAATTCTTGAAGGCGTGGCCGAACTGGTTGATCGAACCGCCATAAAGACGCCGTGCGGCAACGAAATTCGCGCCGGGCTGCATGATCGTATGGAAGATCAGCATCTGCGCCGCATGGCCGGATGCGACGGCAAGTGCCGCCGTGCCACCCTCAAGCGCCGCCACCCTCTCCTCAAGGACGGCCTGAGTGGGGTTCATGATCCGTGTATAGATGTTACCGAACTGCTGGAGGCCGAAAAGTGCTGCCGCATGGTCGGCATCGTTGAAGACGAAAGACGTCGTCTGGTAGATCGGCGTTGCCCGCGCGCCGGTGGTCGGATCAGGCGCCGCACCGGCATGGACGGCAAGCGTGGAAAATCCCGGATTGAATGGCGGCATTAGACCCTCCCCAAAATGTGACTTGTTTTATCTTGTCGCAGCAAAGCGCGGACGTTGACGGGGATCAAGGAATATAATTCCTCCGGGCGCATCTTTCTGGAAACGAAGGAGGACGTCATGGGAAGGATGGCATACGAGGAACATACCAGCATTTCGCGGAGGTTCCTGAGCTGGTGCGCGGAGGCATGGTCGGCTGCGGCGGAAGCCGAGGAAATCGCGATGCTGGACGAGGCAACGATCCGGCAGATTTCCAAGGATTGCGCAATTGCGCCGGATGATCTGCTGCAGCTGGTCAAGGCAGGACCACACGCTGCGGATGAAATGATCGAGATGATGCGTGCCCTCAACATCGATCAAAGCGATGTCGCGGTCCTACATCCGGCTCTATATCGGGAGATGCAGCTGACCTGCACCAAATGCAAATCCAAGACCCGCTGTCGCCACGATCTCGAGGCCGAAGTCGCCGGCCAGGAGTTCGTTGGTTACTGCGGCAATGCGGTCAACCTGAACACGATGCGCGCCGACCCGGAACTGCTGCAAGGCTGAAACATGCCGCGTTCAATGCGAGCAGTGAGGTTGAATTAAAGCGTGCCGACGATCCGAGGAATCCCGGCACGCCTCTACGTTGTCAGCCAACAAGTCTCGGATATTCGATCGCCGGGCAACGGTTCATCACAACCTTGATGCCTGCCGCTTCGGCCTTGGCGGCGGCTGCGTCGTCACGCACACCGAGCTGCCCCCAGATCGCAGCCGGCTGTGTTTCCAGCGCCAGCGTTTCATCGACCACGCCATCCAGATATTCCGGCGCGCGAAAAACGTCGATCAGGTCGATCGGCTCCGGGATATCGGCAAGCGTCGCATAGGTCTTGCGGCCGAGAATATCCTTGCCGGCCTGCCCCGGATTGACCGGATAGACATTGTAACCCCGTTCGAGCAGGAAACGCATGACGCCATAGCTCGGCCGATCCGGCTTGGGCGATGCCCCGAGCAGCGCAATCGTGCGGGCTTCCTTCAATATCCCGGCGATATAGTCGTCGTCATAACGGTCATGGTTCATACACGGCTCTCCCGGCGGTTCTGTCCGCCTATCTGGTCGTTTGTTTGCTCTATCTAGTCTTTTGACTGCGCCATCGCCAACATGTTGCGGCGCTTCACATAGTCGCGAGGACCAACCAAGGGATGCATTCAGGAATTTGCCTCATTTGTTGCGGGAACATTCCAGCTTTGTTCGCAACACTTTAGCGGAGCCTAACAGTCTAACGAAAGATTACCGACATGGATGGATTGCCGCCGCTCTCAGTCCCCTTACAAGGATGAAAGGCCGGCAATCTCAAGTCGACAAAATTGCGGTATTAAAATACCACATAATTAACTAATTGTTTTTGCTTGATTTATTTTTCGAACCCTCGGATCACCAACATTGACCGTCTGCGCGCGTCACGCTATAAGCGCGCCAGATTGCGGACCTTAACGGGCCCGCATTCTTTTTGGCGCCTGAAAGGCTGCCAATACAAGCAACAAGAAACGCCCCGGCGACCGGTTTCCGGCCTCGGGGATCAAACGAAAGAGAAAACCATGTCTACCTTCGTTCAGAAGCCTGCAGAGGTGGAGAAGAAGTGGGTGATCATCGACGCCGAAGGGCTCGTTGTCGGCCGCCTCGCCACCATCGTTGCCAACCGCCTGCGCGGCAAGCACAAGGCTACCTACACCCCGCACGTTGACGACGGCGACAACGTCATCATCATCAACGCTGAAAAGTGCGTCCTGACCGGCAAGAAGTACACCGACAAGAAGTACTACTGGCACACCGGTTACCCGGGCGGCATCAAGGAGCGCACCGCACGCGCCATCATCGAAGGCCGCTTCCCGGAGCGCGTTCTCGAGAAGGCTATCGAGCGCATGGTTCCGCGCGGCCCGCTCGGACGTCGCCAGATGAAGAACCTGCGCGTTTACGCCGGCTCGAACCATCCTCATGAAGCACAGCAGCCGGTCGTTCTCGACGTGGCTTCGCTGAACAGCAAGAACACAAGGAGCGCCTGATAATGGCTGATCTTTCCTCTTTGAAGGACCTCGCTCCGGCTGAAGGCCAGGCAGCACCGGTTCACGTCCGCAAGGTCGATGCGCAGGGCCGTTCCTACGCAACCGGCAAGCGCAAGAACGCCGTCGCCCGCGTTTGGGTCAAGGCTGGCTCCGGCAAGATCATTGTCAACGGCAAGGATTTCACCGCCTATTTCGCACGTCCGGTTCTGCAGATGATCCTGCAGCAGCCGCTGGTTTCGGCTGCCCGTAGCGGTCAGTTCGACATCATCGCGACCGTTGCCGGTGGTGGTCTTTCCGGTCAGGCCGGCGCCGTTCGTCACGGCCTGTCCAAGGCCCTCACCTACTTCGAACCGGGCCTGCGCTCGGTCCTGAAGAAGGGTGGCTTCCTGACCCGCGACAGCCGTGTTGTTGAACGTAAGAAGTACGGTAAGGCCAAGGCTCGCCGTTCATTCCAGTTCTCCAAGCGCTAATCGTTTCGGGATTTATACCTATCGAAAGGCGGAGCTTCGGCTCCGCCTTTTTCTTTGGGCGCTCGACAGCTCAGCAAGCGGTATAAATGAAAAAGCCGCCGCCCTCCTTTCGGAAGGCAACGGCCAGAATAACAGGCACGACCTGACGTGGTCAGTTGATCAACCGCACGGCGCTCGAACTCGAACTTGAACCCGGCTGACTGGAGGACGAGCCTCCTTCATAAGGCTCGATATTCCAGTTGGACGAGTTCATGATCATCGTGTTGACGACCATGTTGATGCGGCTCGTCTGGTTCGTCTTCGAATTATAAGTGACGTTGCGGTTCGGCAGATAGATGATGCCGCTCAAAGTCTCGCTCACCGATCCGTTGAAAATATACTGCTGCTTGTTCGAGTTGTTCGAGGCGCTGCTGGTCGACTCAAACATCAGAAGGCCGCCATAGGGCCCTGAGGTGGGGGCTGACGCATTGAAGGTCAGGCCGCCATTGGCGCGGATCTCGCTGTTGACGTCCGGGAAGTAGAAGGTTGCGCTCTCTGCGTTTACCGTCGCCCCGGAATTGATGATCATCCGGCCCTTGATGATGTGAAGGCCGGGCAGGAAGGTGATCTTCGGGCTGCCGTTGAAGGTCACATCACAATGCATGCCGGCCTTCAAAGTGAAGGTCGAGCCGTTCGGCACGCCGGACGTCTCACATTTCGATGGTAGCGTCGGCTCCGCAAACCTACCGGCGTAAGGGTCGGCGGCGGCAGCACAACCGGTCTTCAGGTTGGTGAGCGTGCCGCCATTCTTGATGTAGTTCGTGCCCTTGACGCAGAAGCGCGGCGTCTCGATCTTGGCTCCGGCATTCATGATGAAGGCCGGGTTGGAAGTGGAAAGAACATCCACTCCACAGTTCTCCGATTTCACGTTCGCACCGGAATTGATCAGCACGGCCTGAGACGTGTTGGCAAGCACGTGAATACATGCCGCCCCGTCATTAACGGCCTCCCCTCCAGATTTGCTGGTTGCCATGGCCGTCGCGGTGACAACCAGCTTGAAATTGTCGATGCCGACAATACCGAGAAAGGAATTCGGCATCGTGTAGGTATAGGTGCCGGTTACACTGCCATCGCTGTTATTGGTGACAACAAGAGGGTTTTCGCCCGTGCCGGCCGATGCGGCAGGCATGAAACCTGCCGCAGTGGACTGGCGCTTGGCACTGTCGCTCTGACCGGCTGCGGCCAGAACGGCTGCATCGAGTTGCCCCTGGATCCTGCTTCGCTCTAAGTAGGCGGAAGATGCATCAACAGCACCGCCACCGGCCACAATCAGGACCGGCAACATGACCGCAGTGGCGATTGCAAAGTTGCCGCTACGATCGCCGCTCAATCTGCGCACACCGGTCAAGGCTACATTCAAAAACGCTAACATTATCAACACCCAACCCGAAATCATGATATGGTGTCCGAATAAGCGGGAGGCTTTAAATGTGCCTGAATGAAATATTTCCGATTTTAAGCTTCATTACATTTTAACCATCAGACACGGCGGAAACCGATGAAAAGGTCTCGCTCCGATACAGAAATCGAGGCGAGCAAGGTGGTGGTTTGCCGCTTCCGATCCATCAAGATTTGAGATTTGCTTATCACGCCCCGATCGCCAACGTGACGGATTGCGAAACGATGAAAGAGCGATACATGTCCAGCCTGCCGGCCACTTCTTTTGCCCAACTTCCCGCCCCGCCCTATTATGTCGTCGCCTTCTCGTCCTGTCGCACCGAAGGCGACAATGGATATGGCAATATGGCCGATGCCATGGTCGAGCTTGCCAGCCAGCAACCGGGCTTTCTCGGCGTAGAGAGTGCGCGTGGCATTGACGGTTTCGGAATAACCAATTCCTATTGGAAGGACGAAGACAGTATCAGGGCATGGAAGGCCGTGGTCTCGCATGCCGCGGCCCAGAAACTGGGTAGGGAGCGCTGGTACGAGGATTACCAGGTGCGGATCGCACGGGTGGAACGGGCATACGGTTTCGAGAGATAGGATGGGGATGGCAAGCAAATCGATCGACAACGCCTTTACGGCGAAAGCTTTTCGGGGCGCGGCGACCGACCCGACCTATGCGGGCGCACTTTCCTTCATGCGGCGGCCTTATTCCAAGGATGTCGAGGGTGCCGACGCGGTAGTGCTCGGCATTCCCTTCGATGCCGCCGTCTCCAACAGGCCCGGCGCCCGTTTCGGGCCGCAGGCGATCCGTCGCGCATCGGCGATCTTCGACAATGATCCGCAATATCCCTTCGCACGCGACCTGTTCGAAGCCATGGCCGTGGTCGATTACGGTGATGTCCTGCTCGACTATGGCAATCACCAGAAGACGCCGGGACTGATCGAAGAGACGGCATCAGAGATCATCACCTCCGGTGCCTTCCTGTTGTCGCTGGGCGGCGATCATTTTGTCACCTGGCCTCTTTTGAAGGCCCATGCAGAAAAGCACAGCCCCCTCGCCCTCGTTCACTTCGATGCCCATCAGGACACATGGGATGACGATGGTGAGCGGATCGACCATGGCTCCTTCGTCGCCCGCGCGGTGCGGGAGGGCGTGATCGACGCTGCGCACTCGATCCAGATCGGCATCCGCACCCATGCACCGGAAGATTTCGGCATCCGCATCCTGCACGGCTATGATGTGGAGGACATGGGGGCGCAACAGATCGTCGATGCGATCCTTGCGCATGTCGGCAACCGCCCGGCCTATCTCACCTTCGATATCGATTGTCTCGACCCGGCGTTTGCGCCCGGCACCGGCACGCCGGTCGCCGGCGGGCCGTCGAGCGCGAAGATCCTGTCAGTCTTACGCAAACTCGGCAGCCTCGATATCCGCGGTGCAGACGTGGTGGAGGTGGCGCCGGCCTATGACCATGCCGATATTACCGCCATTGCCGGGGCAACCGTTGCAATGTATATGCTCGGGCTCAGGGCCGAGCGTCTGTCCCGGCTTTAACAAACTGATTCAACGGGCTGGTAAAGTGATTCCGGCTCCTTCTCCAGGGCACTGATTTAACAGGATAAAGGCAATGACACCGAAGATCTTCATCGATGGCGAACACGGCACAACGGGACTGCAGATCCGCACCCGCATGGCCGGCCGCCGCGACGTCGAGCTTCTGTCCATCCCGGAAGCCGAGCGGCGCAACGCCGCGATGCGCGAAGATCTGCTCAACAGCGCCGATATCGCCATCCTCTGCCTGCCGGACGATGCTTCGAAGGAAGCCGTCGGCATGCTGTCCGGCAACAACAGCGTTCGGATCATCGACACGTCGACCGCCTACCGGATCGCGCCTGACTGGGCCTATGGTTTTGCCGAGATGGACAAAGCTCAGACAGACAAGATCAAGGCCGCCCGGCATGTCGCCAACCCCGGCTGCTATCCCACCGGCGCGATCGGCCTCATCCGCCCCTTGCGCGCTGCCGGTATCCTGCCGGACGGCTATCCGGTCTCGGTCAATGCGGTCTCCGGTTACACCGGCGGCGGCAAGCAGATGATTGCACAGATGGAAGACCAGTCCCGCGAGGATGCGATTTCTGCCAACAATTTCGTCTACGGCCTGCCGCTCAAGCACAAGCATGTACCGGAAATGAAGACCCACGGCCTGCTCGACCGCGCACCTCTGTTTTCGCCCTCTGTCGGCCGTTTCGCACAAGGCATGATCGTGCAGGTGCCGCTTTTCCTCGACGATCTTAAGGACGGCACGACGATCGAAAGCATCCATGCGGCACTGGTCGCGCATTATGCCGGCCAGGATATCGTCACCGTCGTGCCGCTTGCGGAGAGCACCAAGCTCGGCCGCGTCGATGCGGAAGAACTGGCCAATACCGATCGCATGAAGCTCTTCGTGTTCGGCACTCCGGGCGGCGCGCATGTGAACCTCGTCGCCCTGCTCGACAATCTCGGCAAGGGCGCGTCGGGTGCAGCCGTGCAGAACATGGACCTGATGCTGTCCGCCTGATGACAATTGCGACCCCATCCCTCCCCGCAGATCTTGTGGAGCGATGGGGCATCCGGTCTTCTGCACTGATTGCGGATACGCGCACGAGCCTCGTCCATCGCGTTCTTCGACGAGATGGCTCTCGGGCGATCACCAAGCAACTGAAACCCGAAGGACTGCACGAACTCTCCGGCATCGACTTTCTCGACTGGCGTAAAGGGTGCGGCAGCGTGCTGGTTCTGGATCGCCGGAACACGGCCTGCCTGCTTGAAGACGCCGGAACGCTGATGCTGAAGGATTACAGGCTTCAGCATGGCGAGGATGCCGCCAACAACATCATTCTGTCGGTTCTGGGAGAGCTGCATTCGGCATCAGTCGACGCGCCGCCTGACAGCCTTATTCCGCTGCGGTCGCATTTCCAGCCCTTGTTCGAGCGGACATCCGGGGAAGATAAGCCCGATCTTTCGGCAGCTCTTGCCTATAGTGCATCGATTGCAGATGACCTGCTCTCGTCGCAGAGCGACATCCGCCCGTTGCATGGCGACCTGCATCACGAGAATATTGTCAGCGGATCGGAGCGAGGCTGGCTTGCCATCGACCCTCAGGGGCTTCTCGGCGATCCGGCCTATGATGTCGCCAATGTCTTCGGCAATCCGGACGGCGCTTTTGCGGATATCATCGACCCGCAGCGGATCACCCGACTGGTCGACCTGTTCGCGCCGGCCATCGGCTGCGAGCGGGAGAAAATCCTGCGTTACGCCATCGCGCATGCTGGTCTTTCGATCTGCTGGTCTCTGGAGGGTGGCGACAGGATTTCGGGAGACGGCAATGCGATGGAGCGCCTTGCCTTCCTGAACGTCGCAAACAGACTGCTCGACGAGCGCGCCTTTAGCCTCTGACTTCGATCGCTGCTTCCCGCTGATACTCGCCGAAGAAGGCGCGGAAATGCGCGACGGCGAAGCCGAGGACGATCAGCGCCATGCCCTGATGCGCAAGCGCCATGTCGAGCGGGACTTGAAAGATGAGTGTCGAGATGCCGATTACCGCCTGAATGAGGACAAGGATGAACAACAACACGGCACGACGGGCATGGGTCGTCGCCGGGGCCTTCGACAGCGAAATGATCATGTGCAGGAAGACGGCTGCGAGGAGAACGTAGGCGCCGCAACGATGCACAAACTGCACCGTCTTGGGGTTCTCGAAGAGATTGATCCACCAAGGGTTCTGGATGAACAGGTCGCCGGGAATGAAGGCGCCATCCATCAGCGGCCAGGTATTGTAGCTCAGGCCGGCATCGAGACCGGCGACGAGTGCGCCGAGATAGATCTGGAAGAGCACAAGGAAGGCGATCGCGCCGGCAGCCCATTTCGACCGGTCCGTCGGCGCGCGGTCCTTCGCATGGGGCGCTAGCCCCCGCATGATCCAGACACAGGCGGAAAAGATCAGACAGGCGATCACGAGATGGGTGGCAAGACGGTATTGCGAGACGCTGACCAGCTTGGTGAGGCCGGACGAGACCATCCACCAGCCGATGAAACCCTGAAAGCCGCCAAGCGCCAGCGTGCCGAGCAGCGGCAGGCGCACCCGCCTTTCGATACGGCCGGTCAGCCAGAAAAAGGCAAGCGGAAGAGCGAAGATGAGACCGATGGACCGGGCGAGGAAGCGGTGTGCCCATTCCCACCAGAAGATCGACTTGAATTCATCGACCGTCATATGGCTGTTGAGCAGCTGATATTGCGGAATGCGCTGGTAGAGTTCGAACTCTTCCTGCCACTCGGCAGCATTGAGCGGCGGGATGACGCCGTGGATCGGCTTCCATTTGGTAATCGACAGGCCGCTGTCGGTGAGCCGCGTGGCGCCGCCGACCAGGACGAGACAGAAAAGCGTGAAGATGACGAGACCCAGCCAGATGCGGACCGCCTTGCGGTTCCGGTCCAGCCGTCCGGTTTCGCGCGTCGCTTCGATGATGATCGTGTCCGTTGCCGACATGGTGACGACTCCTGCCATTCATGGCTTCATTCGGGCCGCAATCGGGGGTGCTCATCGGCCCGTTTTCATGGGACGCCGTGAGACAACGCGCCACAGCGGCAGATCGTCTCCGGTTTCCACGTTGCTTTGCCCCATGGACCCGTGCAAAACAAGCCCCAAGGCTTTGCGGCATCCGGTCGCGGCCATAGGGCATGGAGGATGTTCGGTGCCGCGTTGGAGAAGTTTTGTCGGTACCATCCTGATCATCATCCTGGTGATCACCTATGCGCTTGCGGCAACGACGATTGCAACGCTGACACTCGCCACCTCCCCGTGGTGGGTGCATTTCCTTTATTTTCTTCTGTCCGGCCTGCTGTGGATTCTGCCTGCGATGCTGATCATCAAATGGATGGCCGGTCCGAGACCGAAGCGATAGACGTATACCGCAGGTTAACCAGACCCAACGCTTCCGAGCGGCCTGTCAGTGGGATAAACTCATTCTTCTTGCTCACCGCCCAATATAGCAGCGATCATATGGGTGATGGATGACCGCAAGGGCAAATCATAACGACACGCATACTCCAGTGGCTCTCTCCGGGACGGTGGAGAAGCCGGTGGCGCGTTTCGATGAACTCGACATCACCCTGATATGCGACATCTCTTCCATCGAAACCGAATGGCGGCGCCTCGAAAACCGCGAATGGAATTCACTCAATCAGGGCATCGATTGGTGCCGTGCCTGGACTTCGGCGCATCAGAGTCCGCTTTTGGCTGTCACCGGCTCGGTCGGCTCCAGCATCCTGTTCCTGCTGCCGCTGGAGATCTCCCAAGGCAGGTTCGGGCGCATTGCGCGGTTACCGGGCGGGCGGTTCAACAATCTCAACACGGGGCTTTGCAACGAGGCGCTTGCTTCTCCGGATGCGAATGCGTTGCGACGGTTCAGAGCCGATATAACGAGGTCGCTGCGTGGTGTTGCCGATCTTCTGGTGATCGATGAAGTGCCACTGTACTGGAAGGGCATCAATCATCCACTCGGTGATCTGGCCTCGATCGAAAACCAGAACCATTCGTTTCAGTTGCCACTCCTCGACACGATGGAGGCAACGCTTGCGCAGATCAACGCCAAGACACGGCGCAAGAAGTACCGCGTCCAAGTCCGCCGGCTGGAGGCGATCGGCGGTTTCGATTATGTCGTGGCCACTACGCCGGACGAACAGCACACGCTTCTTGAGCGGTTCTTTTCCCAGAAAGGCGAAAGGCTAAAAGCTTTTGGCCTACCGGATGTGTTTGCCCCTGCCCCGACACGTGATTTCCTGCACCGGCTGCTCGATACACCGGCGCAGGGCAATCACAAGCCGCTATCCATGCATGCGATACGCCTGAAGGGAGAACATGACGGCCATATCGCCGCCGTGACCGGCCTTTCGCGCAAGGGCGGTCACGTGCTTTGCCAATTCAGCTCCATCGACGACAGCATCGGAGCCGAGGCAAGCCCGGGGGAGCTGCTTTTCTGGCTGGCGATAGAACGCTGCATCGAAGACGGGGCGACGCTTTTCGATTTCGGCATCGGCGACCAACCTTACAAGCACAGCTGGTGCAACCAGGAAACCGTGCTGCACGATATGCTGCTGCCAATCAGCACCAAGGGCTCTGTGATTGCTGGCCTGTATCTGGCGCAGACCGGCATAAAGACTGCGATCAAACGGAACCACAGGCTCTATGCGCTGGCCCAGCGCTGGCGTTCCCGCCGCGACGGTCAGGATTGACAGAGTTTCAAGCGGCGCTGCGGCGGCGTGATGACGGCGACTGGCTGTCGTCCGGCTGAGCCATGACGAGCAGATTGCGGAAACCGGCATCGGCATAGGTGACGACAAGCTCGGCAATGGCATCTTCGGTAAAGCCCGGAACAGAAAGAATGATCTCCGTTCCATCGGCGCGCACAAGACGCTTCAGGCTGCCTGTATCGGCAGGACCACATTCGATCAACACAAGGTCATAGGCGTCGGAAAGCGCATCGATGATCATCGTCAGGCGATCTGCGGCACGCATCGCACGAACAGGATCGGAGATGCCCTGCGGCACGATATGGGCTTCCGAGAGTCGATCGGGATGGATAGCCTCGCCGAAGGCGGTTTCTCCGCAGAGAAGATCAGTGATCCCCGGTAGCCGGTCATGCTCGGCCATCAGACGCGTCGGGCAGGCCGATCCGGTCAGATCGATAAGGATCACGTTTCGGCCGGCTTCAGCCACTGCGCGCGCCAGCATGACGCTGGCCGTCGAGCCGCCATCACCATTCGGAGATACGGCGACAGCAACAGGGACAGCGTGACGCTGGAGGTAATGAGCAACGGAGCCGATCGTGAAGCCGGTATCGACGACGGGAACGACTTCATTCTCGTCGGATCCGACAGGTTGCGGGCTGGCTACATTGATCTCTTTTGCCGGTGGAGCGGCAGCCGGTGCGGGCGGTAGGACGGCGGTGCGAACCTCCTCCTTCCGTTCAATCACGGCTCTCTGTTCCGCCAGCGCCGTGGTTTCGACCCGCGTTTCGCGCGAGACGATGGCGACGGGTGGCGCAGCGGCCGGCAACGGCGCTTCTGCAATCTTCTCCCGTTCCTGAACCGGCGCAGGCTCCAACGAAACCTCGCGATTGATCGGCCGTAGTGCCCGACCGCTGAACAGTTCGGAAATCATCACAATCAGGCAGCTGACGATGAGTGCAGCGAGCGTCACGACGGTGACGATCGGGATAACCTTGGGGAAATAGGGCTCGGACGGCTCAACTGCTTTCGAGACGACGCGGGCGTCGGCTGGCGAAGCATTGCCATCAAGCCGGGAAGTCGCCTCACGATAACGAGCAAGATAGGTCTCAAGCAATTGCCGCTGGGCGGCGGCCTCGCGCTCCAGCGCGCGAAGCCCCACCTCTTCCTCTCCGGCGCGAGCGGAATCTGCCTTCAACGTATCGAGCTGCGCCATCAGCTGCTGCTCGCGCAGGCGAGAAACCTCGGCCTCGCTGTCGAGGCTCGCCAGAACTTTACGGGTTTCGCTGGCAATCTGCTGTCGGATTTGCGCCAGCTGTGCCCGCAGGCCCTTGATCCGGGGATGGCCGTCGAGAAGCGATGTCGCCTGATCCGAAATCTGCGCCTGAAGATTTGTCTCAGCTTCCTTGAGCCGCTGGATGACCTGCGATCCTGCAACATCCGCGATTGTGTCGGGTGCGCGTCCCGCACCCAGCGCGGTGCGAACATTTTCCACTCTCGCCTCGGCATTGGCCCGCTCTCCGCGCACACGGGTGAGTTCGGTCGAGATATCGTTCAATTGCTGACTGGAGAAGCTGTTGGTTTCATTCGTCCGAAACAGGCCATTTCTGGATCGATATTCAGCAACCTTGCTTTCGGCCTCCCTGACCTTCTGCGTCAGATTGGCGATCTCCGGCTCGAGCCACTTGGCCGTTTCCGAATGCGTATCGAGCTTGGCGCCACTCTGGAGCTGAAGATAGACCTCTGCCATCTTGTTCGGAATGGTCGAGGCAAGGATCGGATCGTGCGAGGAGAATTCGACGCCGATGACGCGGGAATTCTCAACCGCGTAGACTTCCAGCCTCTCGCGGAATTTTTCCACGACCCGATCTTCGGGATCGAGCGCCATGGGGTCCGGCTTCAGCCCCACCATAACCAGAAGATCAGGCAGAAGTGATCGCGCCGCCGGATCGAATTCCTTGTACTGAGCAAGGTTCAAATCGCGGGCAACGCGGCGGATCAGATCGGTCGATTGCAGCAACTGGGCCTGGCTGGTGATGTTGAGACTGTCCAAAACCGGATCGTTACCGGCGGCTGCGCCCGCCCCGCCCGTAAGGTTCGGGGAGCGCGATTCGATCAGAAGTCGGGTCTCGGCTTTGTAGCTCGGCGTCATCATGCTGGTAACGACAAGAGTGGCTACGGCCGCAAAGGCAGTAACAGCAATGATCCGCCCTTTGCGCGCCCATACCGCGGCGATCACGCGGCCCAGATCGATATCCACGTCCTGGTAATTGCCGTTGGCACCCGACATCACACACTCCAGCGTCTCAATTCAGCGAATGGTAAAGGACCATGGTAACGCTGCGGTTAACGACCCCATACTTGCGAAGTTGCTTATATTGAACTCCCCCTTTACCCGCCATTAACCCTAACAGATCCATAACGAACAAAATGATACGAACAGCCGGAGCCTGAGTGGGACATGGTCGTTGCCCGACGCAGACAAGTGCAGACCCGTAAGGTGCTGGCAGCGGCGTTGGCCGTCACAGCCGCACTGCTGAGTGGCTGTGCCTCCAGCCCGCCGCCGGCAAAGGGCTTTGAGGCAGCTGCATTGCAGCCCTATCGGCTGGATAGCGGTGACCGTCTGCGCGTCACCGTGTTCGAACAGCCGGGACTGACAAACACCTACACGGTCGATCAGGCCGGCTACATCGCATTCCCGCTGGTCGGACAGGTCGCGGCCCGCGGCCAGACCCTGCCGGCGCTCGAAGGCTCTATCGCGGGCCGTCTGAAGCAGGGCTATCTGCGAGATCCCGACGTCAGCATCGAAATCGATCGCTATCGCCCCGTTTTCGTCATGGGTGAAGTCGGACGGCCGGGCCAATATTCCTACGTGCCGGGCATGACGGCGCAAAATGCGATCGCCATTGCCGGCGGGTTCACCCCGCGCGGCAACGAGCGGGACGTCGACGTGACACGCAAGGTCAATGGACAGGTGGCGACCGGCCGCACGGCAATCACCGCCCCGATCCTTGCCGGCGACACGATCTATGTCCGCGAGCGCCTGTTCTGACCCAAGATGCGACCCCTTCCCCCCTTGCGCATCCTGCATTGCTTCCGCAATCCGATAGGCGGGATCTTTCGGCATGTGCGCGATCTGGTGGAAGAGCACAGCGCCGCTGGTCATCAGATCGGCATTCTCTGCGACAGTTCTACGGGCGGCGCCTACGAGGACGCGCTGTTCGAGACCATCAGGCCGAAACTCGCCCTGGGACTGACGCGCCTACCGATGCGGCGAGCCATTTCGCCTTCGGACATGATCGCTCTTGCCAAGAGCTATCAGCATATAAAAAGTTTGCAGCCGGACATCCTGCATGGACATGGCGCCAAGGGTGGCGCAGTGGCCCGGATGATCGGCTCAGTGTTGCGGGTAAACAGGTATCGCGTAGCCCGCGTCTATTCTCCGCATGGCGGCAGCCTGCATTTTACCCGGTCATCACCGACCGGGCAGATTATCCTCAGGCTTGAGCGCCTCCAGGAGAATTTTTGCGATGCCATAGCCTTCGTCTGCGATTACGAGAGGCGGACCTACGAGGCCAAGGTGGGAACACCAAGACCACATTCGCAGGTCATTTATAACGGTATAAACGAAGCCGAATTCGCGCCCGTCTCGCTGGAGCCGCAGGCTACGGACTTTCTCTTCATCGGCATGATGCGCGACATGAAGGGGCCGGACGTGTTTATCGACGCCTTTCTGCGCACCGAACGCCGCATCGGCCGGCCTTTGACCGCAATGATGATCGGCGACGGTCCCGATGAAGACAAATACCGGGCCATGATCTCGGAGCTCGGGCTAGATCGACGCATGCAGATGTTGCCCGCCATGCCTGCTCGCAAGGCTTTTGCGCTGGCCAGAACAATCGTGGTTCCGTCCCGTGCGGAGGCGATGCCCTATATCGTGCTCGAAGCACTCGCGGCAGGCAAACCCGTTATTGCATCCAGGGTTGGCGGCATACCGGAAGTGCTGGGTGAAAGCAGCGAGGCGCTTGCCATTCCAGGTGACGCTCAGGACCTCTCCAGCATCATGACAGCCGCCGCTACACAGCCTGATTGGCGTATCCGCACCATGCCGAAACCCTCCGCCTTCAAATCAGTATTCTCCGCACAGGTGATGGCGCGCGACATGCTCGGCCTCTATCGGGATGCCCTGCAGGCCGGCAATGGAAAGCCAGCCTAAAGGCTTCCTTAGCATCTTCCTGATAAGCGATTTCTCATGATCTCTCCGTTGACAACCGGGAGACAAGGGACCGTTTCATGAGCGACTTGGGCAATCGGCCGGACCTGGACCTCGAGGCATTGCGCCGCAGCGTCGCGGAGGGCGGATCACATAACGGACCGGCAACTCCCGTCGAGCTCAATCCGTTCGCCAAACAGATAGCCGACCAGTTCAGCGACAACAATTATTCACCGACTATGCTGATCGGACAGTTTCGCCTGTTCGAATTCGTATCGCTTCTCGCGATAGGCCTGCTTGCGTGCTATTTGCAGCCGGTTCCCGCTGACAGTCATTTCCTCACTCGTTTCGTTGTAACTGCCGTTGGCGCATCGTTGACGGTGCTGTTCCTGCAGCTTGCCGATACTTATCTCATCCCATCTATCCGCGCAGCACGACGGAATGCCAGACGAGTACTCGCCGCCTGGGCGATGGGCTTCATTTTGACCTATCTCGGCATCTCGATCGCCGAGGGTGTGCTTTACCCCGTCGGCGCCGCAACGATCTGGTTCCTCTGCGGCTGCGCCTTCCTGCTAGGCGAACGCCTTCTGACCGCCTATGCGATCCGCCACTGGGCGCGCAACGGCGTGATGGAGCGCCGTGCCGTCATCGTCGGCGGCGGCGAGCCTGCGAAGCAGTTCATCCGCGCATTGGAACAGCAGCCAGACAACGACATTCGCATCTGCGGCATCTTCGATGACCGCGGCAGCGACCGTTCTCCGAGCGTCGTGGCCGGTTACCCCAAACTTGGCACATTCGCCGAACTGATCGAATTCGCGCGCCTCGCGCGCATCGACATGCTGATCATCGCCTTGCCGGCAAGCGCAGAGGCGCGAATCCTGCAGCTCCTTCGCAAACTCTGGGTGCTTCCCGTCGACATCCGGCTCGCGGCTCATGCGAACCGCCTGCGTTTCCGGCCCCGCTCCTACTCGCATGTCGGCTCGGTGCCGATGTTCGACATTTTCGACAAACCGATCCGCGACTGGGATTCCGTTGCAAAACGTTCCTTCGACATCGTTTTCACACTCATTGCTATCGTACTTCTGTGGCCGATCATGCTGGCTGCCGCGATCGCGGTCAAAACGACGTCCGAAGGACCGATATTGTTTCGGCAAAACCGGCACGGTTTCAACAACGAGACCATCAAGGTCCTCAAGTTCCGTTCCATGTATACGAACATGAGCGACCAGACGGCTGTCAAAGCGGTCACCAAGGGTGACCCGCGCGTTACCCCGGTGGGACGCTTCCTGCGCAAATCATCGATCGATGAACTGCCGCAGCTCTTCAACGTGCTGAAGGGCGAACTTTCCCTGGTCGGCCCGCGTCCTCACGCCGTTCACGCTCAAACGGGCGAACGCAAATATGTCGATGTCATCGAAAGCTATTTCGCCCGACACAGGGTCAAGCCCGGCGTCACCGGATGGGCACAGGTCAAGGGCCTGCGCGGCGAACTCGATTCGGATGAAAAAATCCGAGCCCGTACCGAGCATGACCTGGACTATATTGAGAACTGGTCATTGCTCTTTGATCTGAAAATCCTGTTTCTGACCCCGATCAGCCTGTTCAACACGGACAACGCGTATTGAGTACGGCGAATTTCGAAACCCGGGCCCAGCGCCTTTCCGCAGCACAGATTGCCCGGCTTCTCGGGGCCTGCCTGCTGGCGTTCGGTGTCTTCCTGTCGGGTTTTGTCATCTCGGAACCTGCCCCATACGAACTCGTCATGGTGATTCAGATCGCCATCTGGTTCCTGCTTGGCCTGCGCATTTCGCGCACTGTCTGCCTTCTGCTTGCGCTGCTTATGGTCTTCAATATTGGCGGCATGTTCTCCATCACCGTCATGAAGGATATGAGCGGCGCGCCGATGTATATCGCCGTCTCGATTTTTCTTGCGTTAAGTTCGGTCTTCTATGCCGCGATCATCGAGGATGATCCGGGCAGATTCGAACTGATCTTTCGGGTCTGGGTGGTGGCGGCGATCATCACGGCGCTTCTCGGTATCCTCGGCTATTTCAACGCCTTTCCGGGCGCCCATGTTTTTACCCGCTACGATCGCGCCATGGGTGCGTTTCAGGATCCGAACGTGTTCGGGCCTTATCTCATCGCCCCGATCCTCTACATGCTCTACCGGCTGCTGACAGGTCGCATCATGGAAGCGCCGTTTCTGATCGCCGGCATACTGGTATTGGTCATCGGCGTATTCCTTTCGTTTTCCCGTGCAGCCTGGGGGTTACTGCTTTTCAGCGGCATTGCGCTTGTCGTTGCAATGCTTTTGAAAGAGCGGACAACCGCATTCCGGCTGAAGATCCTGATCATCTCAGCCATTGCAGCGCTGGCGCTCATTCTTGCCCTGGTCATCGCGCTTCAGATTCCCCAGATCTCAGACCTTTTCACCAACCGTGCCAAGCTGGTGCAGTCATACGACGGAGCAAGGTTCGGCCGTTTCGAACGGCACCGGATCGGCTTCCTGATGGCTATGGAGCGGCCCTTCGGGCTGGGCCCAATGGCATTCGGCAAGATCTATGGCGAGGACGAGCATAATATCTGGCTTAAATCACTCACGACCTACGGCTGGCTGGGTGCGGTGACCTACCAGATCATGATCTGGTCCACGATCTGGATGGGTTTCCGTTATCTCCTGCGGGAGCGACCATGGCAGCCCTATCTGATGATCTGCTGGGTCATGATCCTTGGCCATTCGCTCATCGGCAACGTCATCGACACCGACCACTGGCGACACTTCTATCTGCTTCTCGGCCTCCTGTGGGGCTGCTACGCGCTCGAGCATAAACATATGCGGCGGCAACGTGCCATAGACGCTACGGCAGGTGCTGCAGGCGCTTGACTTCGGCCGGAGTCATTCCAATTCATAAGCATGATTACCACATCGCAATTGCGCGCAGCCCGCGCCATGATCGGGCTTTCGATCGAAGAGCTTGCCAAGGCGGCCGGCGTCTCCGGCAACAGCATTCGTGATGCCGAGGCTTCAACAGGCAATGCCGAGCCGGAGCTTTCAAGAAAACTGAAGCGGGTGCTTGAATCCCGCGGCATCATCTTTGTTTCCGCCGGTCAGCAGGACGCATCCGGTCCCGGCGTCCGCCTGCATCACCAGCCAATAGACGAAGGCATCAGACCCCAGAATCTGAATTCGACCAATGACGACTAGATTCCATAAATTTTCTGGAACCATTTGAGTTGAAACGCGTTTCTCCGCCGAAATCTACATCGGGGACATGCATGACACGCAGCAACAACCTTTATCTCATCATCGGCGCACTGATCGTCGTGGTCGCTGGCCTTAGTTTCTATCTATACCGCGAAGAAACAAAGCCTGAAGGCGTATCAATCAGCATCGGGGAGAATGGCGTGAAAGTTGAAGGACAATAAAGGTAAAATTGCGTATATAAACTTAACTACATAAGCGCATTCTTTATTTCACATTACCTTTGGCAAAGTCGCTGAACACGAAGAGGGGTTCACATGACATCGCATCTCAGCACTGCTGACATCGAGGAAAAAGGTTTGAGGAAAGTATGGAGCGTCGCCGATTTTTCGCGCCGCTACCGCCTCGATACCGAAGAGGAAGCAAGACTTCTGAAGCTTCTTGGGCCTTTCGCCACCCAGCAGGAACTGCTGATGAACGCCAGCCGGGCTCCTCGCTTCAGATAACACCAGGCAAAACATAGCGAAGCACTCATTGATTGAGTGCTTCCTGTCCTGCGTTTGATTATTTCCCTATACTTAAAAGCAAACTCTCACCGCGGCGGAACTTTTTGATCCACCAGCGGGTTACTTCTCCGTGGATTTATAACTTATGCGCGACGTCACGACTTACGCGCGGAGGAGAAGAGATGTTCAAGATGGTTTCAAAATTCGGACTTGCGGCGGCCCTGTCTGTGGCCACGTGCTCGGTCTTTGCCATGCCGGCCGCGGCACAGGATATGGAGCTTCGCATCGGACCGGATGGGGTACGCCCGGTTATACGGGACCGCGACCGGGATCGTTACGGCGATCGCGACCGGGACCGGGACCGCGGCTGCAGCCCCGGCGAGGCACGTGCCGCGGCACGTGACGAAGGGCTTCGTCGCCCCGAGGTGGTTCGCGTGACATCCCGTAGCGTGACGGTTGAAGGCATGACGCGAAGCGGTCCGGATCGCATCACCTTCGCAAATCGGCGCGGTTGCCCAATCATCTGATTGGGATGCTTTTTCCAAAATTAATCTAGTCCTGCCCTACCTTGCGCGTGCGGCAGGACTTTTTCGTCGGATCATGTGCAACCAGCATCAAGACCGGGATTTTTCGCTTGCGCCAGCAATGTCATGCCAGTATGGAAGTCTTGCTCTCGAAGCAGGTCGGAATGTAGCGCAGCCCGGTAGCGCACTTGACTGGGGGTCAAGGGGTCGTGGGTTCGAATCCCGCCATTCCGACCAATTATCCCCCATCTAAAATCAGTTGGATTTTTCTCTCTTGCGCTTCGCACGATGGCATCGTCGAAGGGCAGGCTCTTGCGTTTTCCGCCTACCTCAACAACAGCTCCTCCCGGTAAATCGCAACTCCCCTTTTTTCAACCCGATAAAAAATGCCGCCCCGTTGGACGGAGCGGCATCGGTAATCGCGGAAAGATCGAGCACCTTAACGATAGGGCGAGTAGCACTGCTGGCGGGGACCATTATAGGGCTGGAAAGTGTTGTCATATGTTCGATATGAACGATAGCGAGCATAGCACCAGTTCACATGGCTGTTGCCGCCGACATAACGGCGCTCCGGCGGAGCGTAGCGAGGCGCGGCCAGTGCGCCGCCGATGATAGCACCGGCAGCAAGCCCGCCAATGATCGCACCTGTATTAGAGCCGCCGTGATGACGATGGTGACGCCAGCGACGGTCACTGTAATACCGGCGATCATCACGCCAGCGACGCTCGTCACGCCAGCGGCGATCGGAATAACGTGGTCCATAACGTCGCCAGTCATGACGGCCTTCACGCCATTGAACCTTCTCAACCTGCTGTGAGGCTTGAACCGAAGGGGCGCGTACCATCGGAAATGCATTGGCCGGTACGACGCCGGTCAATGCGGTAACCGCGGACACCAGGATAATTGCAAGTTTCTTCTTCATTTCATTCTCCTCGGAATGTCTCCCTGAGGTAAATGATCTGATTTGCGTGCTGAACCAGAGGTGAACAGTAAAATTCGGGTGATCACATATAGTTGTGGTGACCGGCGTTGATTGTTTCAGCGTACCTGGTCCAGTAACCGCTTACATTCCAGGAGATCGAACAGCGCTTCCTGCAGCAATGCGCGATCTTCCTTGCCCACACTCGATTTTCCGATCGACACTTCCGGAGTGCCGTCGTCCCCAGATGAACCGAAGCCGAAAAAGCGGCCGCTGGGCTTGACCTTGGGCCGTCCCAGAACCTGATCTTCCTCGGTTGCTCCAACCTTCGGCTCGGCGTGCTTCTCGCTGCTTGAGGCAATAATGGCGTCCATGGTGGCAACATCGCCCGAGGCGATGGCCGCAACGAACTTGTTGCCATTCGTCTTCAGAAGCTTCTGCACGCCCTTGATCGTATAACCGTGATCGTAGAGCAGATGACGGATGCCTTTCAGTAGCTCGACGTCCTCAGGCCGGTAATAACGACGACCACCGCCACGCTTCATTGGCTTGATCTGCGTGAAACGGGTTTCCCAGAAGCGCAAAACGTGCTGCGGCAGATCGAGATCATCTGCGACTTCGCTGATCGTGCGGAATGCATCCGGGCTCTTGTCCACGCTCAAACCTCCAAACAGCGGCCGTGAAGCCGACCCAAGCCACGCCACCTCGCTTCAGATCTGACGCGAGAACAACCGGGTGACGATTCATAATCCTGGTATCGCATGCCGATTCCGGCTTTCGTGACGATGCGACAGACTACGCTCGGATTCCCACTTATCTCAATGGGTTGAGAGCAAGGATTCAAGCATGTTCACAGGAATGAGATAAAACAGGAGCTTATGCAGAGCGTTTCCGCTTCTCTTCAAAACGCTAAATCGCTCTATCTCTTTATCTTGACGCAATTCCGGACGGAAAACCCGTGCCTAGTTTGGCTTCAATTGCTTCAAGCTCAGGCGACCGGAGCCGCAGACTTCTGCTTGGCCTTGCGGCTGGTATGGGACTTCAAGATCCGTTGCTTCAGGACATTGGAAGCCTTGAAGGTCATGACCCGGCGCGGAGAAATCGGCACTTCCTCACCGGTTTTCGGGTTACGTCCGATACGCTCGTTTTTCGAGCGGACCTGGAAGGTCGCGAAGGAGGAAAGCTTTACGACCTCGCCGCGAATGATCGCGTTGCAGATCTCATCAATTACTGTCTCTACGAGCTCCGCCGACTCAGTCCGGGAGAGCCCAACCTTGCGAAATACCGATTCCGCCAAGTCTGCACGCGTCACTGTCTTTCCGGCCATGATCCCCGCCCAGTTTGCAAATTGATCTCGTCAAAGCCACACAAGACTATTTTGCTTGGCGATCAGGGTCAAGCACCTGTCGCCAATCAGTTATTTGTTCCGGAAGGCCGTGGCATTCCTACCAGCGAACGAGAACAGAACCCCAAGTAAATCCACCGCCCATCGCCTCGAGCATCACCAGATCGCCCTTTTTTATCCGGCCGTCCGAAAGCGCTACTGAAAGTGCGAGCGGGATCGATGCAGCGGACGTGTTTCCATGAAGATCCACAGTCACGACAACCTTCTCTGGCGGAATGCCGAGCTTTTTGGCAGACGCATCAATGATACGGCGGTTGGCCTGGTGCGGGACAAGCCAGTCGATATCCTCGGCTGTTGTTCCAGTCGCTTCGAACGCGCCTTCGATAACGTCCGTGATCATGCCGACAGCGTGCTTGAAGACCTCGCGGCCTTCCATGCGCAGGTGGCCAACCGTTCCGGTCGAGGACGGCCCACCGTCGACATAGAGTTTTTCCTTGTGGGAGCCATCAGAGCGCAGCTTGGCCGTCAGGATGCCACGATCACTCATGGTCCCCTCGCCTTCCTGGGCCTCGAGCACGAGTGCGCCCGCACCGTCGCCGAACAGAACGCAAGTCGTGCGATCTTTCCAGTCTAGGATACGCGAGAAGGTCTCAGCGCCGATTACCAGCGCGCGGCGTGCCATGCCGCCGCGAATATGCAGATCGGCCGTCGCCATCGCATAGACAAAACCGGTACAGACGGCCTGCATGTCGAAGGCATAACCGTGTTCCATACCGAGACGGCGCTGGATGTCGACAGCCGTTGCCGGGAACGTGTTGTCCGGCGTCGAGGTCGCAACCAGGATGAGATCGATGTCGTCCGTTGTCAGGCCGGCATTGTCGAGCGCTGCGCGTGCAGCCTGCTCTCCGAGCGAGGCCGTGGTTTCGCCTTCGCCAGCGATATAACGCTGCGTGATGCCGGTGCGCTGGACGATCCATTCGTCGGTCGTATCGACGATGTCTTCCAACTCACGATTGGTCACTACCCGTTTCGGGAGCGCTGCCCCATAACCGCGAACTACTGATCGGATCATTCTCAATCACATCCTGTCGTCATGCAGCTTCAGGACCAGCCGGAGGCTGATGCTTGGCATGATAAAGTGTCAAATCCTGCGCGATCTTCGCGTTCAGGTCGTTGCGCGCCATGTCATAAGCGACATCGATCGCCGCGGCAAAACCATCGGCAGTGGTGCCGCCATGGCTTTTGATAACGATGCCGTTAAGGCCAAGGAATACGCCGCCATTGACCTTGTTCGGATCCATCTTCTCACGCAGCCGGTCAAACGCGGGTTTAGCCAAAAGATAGCCGATCTTGGCAAGTAATGTGCGGGACATCGATTCGCGAAGCAGCGTCGCGATCTGCTTGGCAGTGCCTTCAGCTGTCTTCAGCGCGATATTTCCGGTGAAACCTTCAGTGACGACCACGTCGACCGTACCCTTGCCGATATCGTTTCCTTCGACAAATCCGTGGTAGGCGATCGTCGGAAGGTTAGCCTCGCGCAGTAACCGGCCGGCTTCCTTGACTTCTTCCTGTCCCTTCACCTCTTCAACGCCGACATTGAGAAGGCCAACCGTCGGGCGGTCGATCTCGAACAGGGCGCGCGCCATGGCGCCGCCCATCAAAGCGAAATCGAGAAGCTGCTGGCTGTCAGCACCAATCGTCGCCCCAATATCCAAAACAATGCTTTCGCCTTTGAGGGTTGGCCAGATGCCGGCGATTGCCGGGCGCTCGATATTGGCCATCGTCCTCAGACAGAACTTGGCCATGGCCATCAGGGCGCCGGTGTTTCCAGCAGAAACGCAGACATCCGCCTCTCCGAGTTTCACCGCCTCGATGGAGCGCCACATGGATGAAACGTAACGGCCGCGCCGCAGAGCTGCGCTCGGTTTTTCGTCCATGGAGACGGCGACTTCGCACTCGTGAAAAATCGAGCGGTCGCGCAGTTTCGGATACTTGGCCAGCAACGGCTCGCATTCGGCCTTCAACCCATAGATGATGAAGGTCGCCTCGGGGTGCCGTTCGAGAGCCTTTGCAGTACCGGGTATGACAACCTCGGGACCGAAATCACCCCCCATGGCATCCACAGAAATTCTGATCACGCGTATCTGATCCTTATCTTCGACCGAACGGACCGGCCATTAAACCCGTCCAGCGGTCGTCGCCGGCGTTCCGGCCATGCTCATGCTTGGCCTGTCGGCGAAATCGTGGCCAAAATATAGTTTTCGCCGCCGCTTACAACAGGCCTAGTCTTTTTTCCAGTCCTTGAGCGCCGCGAACGGGTTCGGCCGATCGCTCTTGGCATCAGCCGTGCTCTCGATATGGTCCGAAAACTCGACGCCCTGCTTGCGCGGATAGGGATCGATCGCCAGTGCCGCAAACTCGGTGATCGCCTCGCCGATATCGATCGTGTCTCCGGCGAATTCCTCAGGAAGATCGGGACCGTCCGGATCAAGCACCATCTCGGCCGCGTCCTTGGCGACGACGCGAGCGAGCTTGGATCCCTCGGGAACGAATATCTGCTCGAAATCTTCATTGATGCGCGATTCGACCGGCTCCAGCGTCAGCACGCAGGCCTGGATGATCTCGGCCTCGACGCGCCCCTTGACGCGCACGCCGTCCTTCTTCCAGCGCGACAGATAGACTTCCGCCTGCAGCGACTTCACCTCCAGAACCTGCCATATCTCGGCAAGATCCTTGCGCTCACGGTCATCGGCAGACACCTTGACTGTAACGGCATTGGCCGAAATGTTTCCGACTTTGACCGGATAGGAGAATGGCGGCTTTCCCGCCGAATTGTTGTCGTTTTTCATCTTTCCTCACTTTCCCGTTTCAGCCGGCCAAGGGCTGCGGGATAACCGCGTTTCCGCGGGCGATATCGTCTTCCGGCGTTACAGCGAGATGCCGCTCCGCCTCGGCCATCCATGCGGCCAGCCGCGCCATATCAGGCGCAGACTGGTTTTCCGGATATATGTTGCGGGCAAGGCCTTTCGCCAGCTCTCCAAGATCGCCCGCATCGAGCGCCTTGGCATAGGTCTCCAGCCGCCCGTAAAACATGCCGGCGAGTTTTTTCATGCGTTTGGGAACGCCCTGATCACCGATCCCGAGCTCGCGGATCGAATGGTCGAGATCCTGGAAAAACGCATCCACAATTTCCTGCGCCAGTTCCTGCCCGCTGGTCGGAGACTTCGCGGTCCGGCGAAAAAACAGGATCATTGTGATCGACAGCATTTCGTAGCGGCCCATGACCGTGTCGGGCACACCAAGATCGGTGTAGAACACAGGCGCGCGGGCAGCCGAGGTAAGGGCCGCATATTGCCGGTCGACAATGACCCGATTGTGTTTTTTCTTTTTGAACAGCCCGAAGATCATCGATAAGTCCCGCGAATGTCCGGGCCCAATGTTGCATGGAGACGAAAGCTGGTTTACCGAAGCAGGCGCGAATTGCAATGCCGTTCGGCCGGGGCCGCAGACGGGATGCGTTCGATCCGTAAAAGGTTTGGCATTGCAGGGTTCTCTTCCCCGGAATAGCCACAATGGTGATGAACAGCAGAAGTCCGGTCTCAAGCGCCGGTCTCGTTTACCTGGGGGATCCCGTTGAAGAAGCGGACTGTCGAGTACGGTATGAATTTTCTGAATAAAGCCGCCATCAGCCTTGTGCTTGTCGCTTCCGTCACCGCCGCTGGCTGCACGTCGATGGATATCGGCGACACCATGTATAACGGCTACGTGATCGACCAGAAGTCGCTTGCCCTGATCCCGGAAGGTTCGAGCCGCGAACAGGTGCTGCTGACAATGGGCACGCCATCGACAACGGCGACCTTCGATTCGGAAGTGCTCTATTACATTTCACAGAAGCGCGAGCGCGCCGCCGCCTTCATGAAGCCGAAGCTGGTCGAGCAGTCGGTTCTCGCCATCTACCTCAACAAGGAAGGCGTTGTCGCGCGCAAGGCGAACTACACGCTCCAGGACGGCAAGGTATTCGACACGATCTCGCGCACCACGCCAACCGGCGGTCGCGACCTGACCTTCCTGCAGCAAATCCTCTCCGGGGGGTCCGGGCCCGGCGCAGGTGCGGCGGCAATGCGCAGCTTGCTCAGCAACTAAACAATCATCGAATGCACAGAAGCCCGCGGATCGCTCCGCGGGCTTCTTTCATTTGAAGAGGTGGCAGGCAGTTCAGCCAGCGAGGATCGCCAGCAGCAGCAAGGCCACGATATTGGTGATCTTGATAGCCGGGTTGACCGCCGGGCCTGCCGTATCCTTGTAGGGATCGCCGACCGTATCACCGGTGACCGAGGCCTTGTGGGCATCGGAACCTTTCAGGTGACGCTGGCCGTCCTTGTCGACGAAACCGTCCTCAAAACTCTTCTTGGCATTGTCCCATGCGCCGCCGCCAGACGTCATCGAGATGGCGACGAAGAGGCCGTTGACGATCACGCCGAGAAGCGAGGCTCCCAGTGCCGCAAAGGCAGACGCCTTGTCGCCCCCGGAGATCAGTAGAACGCCGAAATAGACGACGATGGGGGCGAGGACCGGAAGCAGCGAAGGAATAATCATTTCGCGGATAGCGGCACGCGTCAGAATATCGACCGCACGACCGTAGTCCGGCCGATCGGTACCCTGCATGATACCCGGCTTCTCGCGGAACTGACGGCGAACCTCTTCGACGATCGAGCTTGCTGCCTTGCCCACGGCGGTCATGGCAATACCGCCGAACAGGTAGGGAATAAGACCACCGAAGATCAGACCAGCGACGACGTAAGGATTGGCAAGGCTGAACGAGATCGGCCCTACCCCTTCGAAGTACGGATATTGCTGCGGATTGGCGGCAAAATACTGCAGGTCGTTGGAGTATGCGGCAAACAATACGAGTGCACCAAGACCGGCGGAACCGATGGCGTAGCCCTTGGTGACCGCCTTGGTGGTGTTGCCGACGGCATCGAGCGCGTCGGTCGACTTGCGAACTTCCGGCGGCAGATGAGACATTTCGGCGATACCGCCGGCATTGTCCGTGACCGGCCCGAAGGCGTCGAGCGCGACGATCATGCCGGCAAGGCCGAGCATGGCGGTCACGGCAATACCCGTGCCGAAGAGGCCACCCAGCTGATAGGTAGCGATGATGCCGCCGACGATGACGATTGCCGGAAGCGCCGTCGATTCGAGCGAAACGGCGAGACCTTGGATAACGTTGGTGCCGTGACCGGTAACCGACGCCTGGGCAATCGAATTGACCGGGCGTTTGTTGGTGCCGGTATAGTATTCGGTGATAACGACGATCAGAGCCGTGACGACGAGACCGACAAGACCGCAGACAAAAAGGCTGGTGCCGGTGATTTCCTTGCCGGCAACGGTGCCGATCACACCCCAGCCGACCGTCATCGACGTGGCGATTGCAATGCCAAAAATGGAAAGAACGCCGGTTGCGATCAGGCCCTTGTAGAGAGCCCCCATGATCGAGCCGTTGCTGCCGAGCTTGACGAAGAAGGTGCCGATGATCGACGTGACTATGCAGACGCCGCAGATGGCCAGCGGATATAGCATCGCCGATTCGAGCACCGGAGCGCCGGCAAAGAAGATCGCGGCAAGCACCATGGTCGCAACGACCGACACCGCATAGGTCTCGAACAGGTCGGCCGCCATGCCGGCGCAATCGCCGACATTGTCGCCGACGTTATCGGCAATCGTTGCCGGGTTGCGCGGATCGTCTTCGGGAATGCCGGCCTCGACCTTGCCCACAAGGTCGCCACCGACATCGGCACCCTTGGTGAAGATACCGCCGCCGAGACGAGCGAAGATCGAGATGAGCGAAGCGCCGAAGCCGAGCGCGACAAGCGCGTCAACGACCTCGCGAGAGCTGCTTGCGTGGCCGAGGCCTGCGGTCAGCACCCAGTAATAAATGGAGACACCGAGAAGTGCGAGACCGGCAACCAGCATGCCGGTGATCGCCCCCGATTTGAAGGCGATATCTAGCCCCGCGGCAAGGCTGTGCGAAGACGCTTGCGCCGTACGAACATTGGCCCGGACGGAAACATGCATGCCAATAAAACCTGCAGCGCCGGACAGTACCGCGCCGATTATAAAGCCCAAGGCAGCCGTGCCGGACAGAAGCAGCCATGCAAGTATGGCAACGACGACGCCGACTGCGGCAATCGTCATGTACTGGCGCGTCAGATAGGCTTGAGCCCCCTCACGGATATAGCCAGCAATTTCCTGCATGCGTTCATTGCCCTGGTCGGCGGCCATTACGGAACGCGTCGCCCACACGGCATAGATGATCGACAGCAGACCGCAGACGATCACACCCAAAATGACTGTCATACTATTTTCCTCTCCCTGATCGCCGGGACGAAAAATCCCGGCTGCGCATTTCCCTGCGGATGCTCTCCCCTCCCAAGGAAGCGTTTCCGCCATGCGAAGCGAGATTGCGGTGGAGATGAAATGACGTCAAGCCCTGCGGGGACAAGGGCTCAAATGGACGCAGGTTGTAATATGAGTTAATACTCGCCTTACAGCGACTTCGCCGAAGAGCGCCTGAACAGCAGGGCGGCGATCAAAAGAAGGCAGATCACCGCAACCGGCCAGATCACCATATTGATGAAAGACCAACCCCAGGTGACGAAGACCTTGCCTGAGGAGAATGACGACAATGCCACCGTGCCGAACAGCACGATATCGTGAAACCCCTGAACCTTGTCGGCTTCATGCGGCCGGTAGCTGGATGCGACAATCGCGGTCGACCCGATGAAGCCGAAATTCCAGCCGATGCCGAGCAGGACAAGCGCGCCCCAGAAATTCCAGAGCTCGATGCCGAGATGCGCGACGACGGCGCAGCCCATCATCACGAAAATGCCGATTGCAACGACCTTTTCGGCACCGAAGCGAGAGATCAGCGAGCCGGTGATGAAACTCGGGCCGAACATGGCAAGCACATGCCACTGGATGCCAAGGGTCGCCATTTCGGGCGGGAAACCGCAACCGATCACCATGGCAAGCGGCGCCCCAGTCATGACGAAGGTCATCAGCGCATAGATGCAGATGCCGCAGATCATGCCGGTTAGAAAGCGCTGCGTCAGCACGATCTCTTTCAGCGGCCGTGCCGGCTCAGAACTTTGGGGGGCCGTCTTCGTCTGCGGAAGCTTCAGAAAGGAGAATATGCCGATACCCGCGAGGCAGAGCGGAATGAGCGCGATGAAGGCTCCCGCAAAGGTCACCGGGGCAAACAAGTCCTTCGCCCAGATGACGATCTGGGGGCCGAGAACCGCCGAGACGATGCCCGCGCCGAGAATCAAGGAAATCGCCTTGGGCTTGTAGGAGGACGGCGAAGCATCTGCGGCGGCAAAGCGGATTTTTTGCGTGAAGCCGGAGGACGTGCCGATGAATAGAAGCGCCAGGGCGAATAGCCAGAAACTCTCGCGAAAAAGTGCGATCGCGGCGAAAGCACCACCGGCGGCCCCGATCAGGCAACCGGCCATGAAGGCTTCACGGCGACCGAGAAAGCGCGACAGAATGGCAATGACGACTGCGCCGCAGGCCGTTCCGACATTGAAGGCGGTGATGGGGGCCGTGGCGAGAGACTTATCGTCGCCGAGCAACTGATATCCGGCAAGCGAGCCGATCGCGATCGAAAGAGGCGCTGCGGATCCAAGGATTGCCTGGCTTATAGCAAGTAATGCGACGTTGCGGCGGGCGGCGCGCATTTGCGTCTGAAGGCCGTCCACCACACCGTCCATGTCTGCCTACCTGTTATTTCTTGTCGCCACGAACCTGTTTGGCAATCCGATCGAGAACCGCATTGACGATACGCGGCTCGTCTTCTTCGAAGAAGGCGCGTGCGATCTCGACATATTCGGTAACAATGACCGGAACCGGGACGTCCTTGCGCTCGAGGATTTCGAACGTGCCGGCACGTAAGATGGCGCGGAGCGTCGAATCGAGACGCGAGAGCGGCCAGTCTTCCTGCAGCGAGGAGCGCACGATCGGGTCGATCTTGGTCTGGTCACGCACGACGCCGGAGACGATCGAGCGGAACCAGGACGGGTCGGCCTTAAGATAGGTGTCGCCGTCGAGTTCCTGGCCCAGGCGATGGGCCTCATATTCAGCCACGACCTCAAGCACACCCGTACCACCGATATCCATCTGGTAGAGCGCCTGCACGGCTGCGAGGCGGGCTGCACCGCGCTGGTTGACCGGCTTGATCTGTTTTTCTTCGTTAGACATCAGCGTGCACCGTTCAGCTTTTCGCGCACGGCGATCATTGTCAGTGCCGCACGGGCTGCAAAGCCGCCCTTGTCCTTGTCCGAACGGCGCACACGCGCCCAGGCCTGATCGTCGTTCTCAACGGTCATGATGCCGTTGCCGATGGCAAGCGATTCCGAGACGGCAAGATCCATCAATGCGCGCGAGGATTCGTTGGAAACGATATCGAAGTGATAGGTCTCGCCGCGGATGACCATGCCGAGGGCGACGAAACCGTCATATTCGGTGCCGCCGTTTTCGGAAGCGTCGAGCGCCATGGCGATCGTCGGCGGAATTTCCAGCGCACCGGGAACGGTAATTACATCGTAGGTCGCTCCCGCCTCCTTGAGTGCCGAAGTTGCACCGTCAAGCAGGGCATCGGCCATATCATCATAGAAGCGAGCCTCTACGATCAGGATGTGTGAAGCGGTTTCGAGCGACATGGATCACCTTAAGATACGTGTATTCGGTCCGGCAAGTGGCGGACTTCTAGCATGGGCGCGGTCAAAACACGCCCGGAGGCGCTTGGCAAGCGATTTTGCGGGAACGAGGCCTGCATGCCGGGAATAGGATCGTCTCAAGACGCTCCACAATACTTAATCAATCCCGGTTCGGATCATCTCCATAGCCAGTAATTAATTATCTGTTAAACTAAGCAGACAAAGCGTATCACTCTTGCCACCTTCGTTTTATTAGAGATCTATTATTCGACGCAGAGATGCAGGTGGATAATGGAAAAGCACCGCTTCCAAATGGATGAGATGGACGACCTGCTGCTGAACATATCAATGGCCCGTGGTCTTGAAGAAATCATGACCGTGGTTAGGCAATCCGCGCGCCGCCTGATCGGCGCCGATGGCCTCGCATTCATCCTGCGCGACAAGGACGATTGCTATTATGTCGATGAAGACGCCATCAAGCCGCTGTGGAAAGGACAACGTTTTCCTATGGAGGCCTGCATTTCTGGCTGGGCGATGCAGCATTCCGAAGTGGTCGTCATAGACGACATCACCAAGGACCCTCGTGTTCCGCAGGATGCCTATCGCCCGACTTTCGTCAAAAGCCTCGCCATGGTGCCATTGAGGCCAGGCGATCCGTTTGGCGCGATTGGAGCCTACTGGTCAACCGTCGGCACCCCACCGGACGACAGCGTCTACAGCTTGCAGCGTATTGCCAATACGGCGGCGGTGGCGATGGCCAATGTGGCACTGACCAATTCGCTTGCCGAAGCGCGGGATGAGGCGGCACGCGCCCGCGACGCGATGATCCTAGCCATGGCATCACTTGCCGAAACACGCGACCACGAGACGGGCGACCATATCCGTCGCACGCAACATTATGTCCGCGTGCTTGCCGAGGCACTCAACCGGCGTGAACCGGAAACGACGGGACTCGACGAAGAATTTGTCGACCTGCTCTATAAGTCGGCTCCGCTCCACGATATCGGCAAGGTCGGCATTCCTGACCGCATCCTGCAGAAGCCGGGGCGGCTCGACCGGGCGGAATACGACATCATGAAGACCCATGCCGATCTCGGGCGCACGGCGATCGCCACCGCGGAGCGTTATATCGGATCGAGCAATCCGTTTCTCAGCCTCGCCAAGGAAATTGCCCACTGCCACCATGAGAAATGGGATGGCACGGGCTATCCGCGCGGTTTGAAGGGAGAAGACATTCCGCTTGCCGGCCGGATCATGGCCGTCGCAGACGTCTATGATGCGCTGGTATCGGAACGGGTCTACAAACCCGCGATGAGCCATAACGAAGCCGTCGACATCATCACCGGCGAAAGCGGCAAGCATTTCGATCCGGCTGTCGTCGCGGCATTCGACGAGGTGGCTCCGCAGTTTGCGGAAATCCACCGCCAGTTTTCACAGCCGATCTGACGCTGAAAGACCTCAGGCCTTGGCAGGAAATTCCGCCAGACGGGCTGCATATCGCGCCATCGTGTCCACTTCGAAATTGATGAAATCGCCCGGCTTGCGGTCACCCCAGGTGGTCACAGCCAGCGTGTGGCGGATCAGCAAGATATCGAAATCGGTACCGTTAACGGCATTGACGGTGAGCGACGTGCCATCAAGCGCAACCGAGCCCTTGGGCGCAACAAAACGAGCGAGATCTTCAGGCGCACGCAGGGTGATGCGAACCGCCTCGCCTTCCGCCTCGACCGCCAGAATTTCAGCCTTGCCATCGACATGACCGGACACGATGTGACCGCCAAGTTCGTCACCGATTTTCAGCGCCCGTTCGAGATTGATCCGCGTACCCTTGGTCCACGATGCGATCGTCGTCAGGCGCAGCGCCTCTTCCCAGGCTTCTACTTCGAACCAGCGCTCGTTGCTGCCGTCTTCGGGAAGCGTGGTCACGGTCAGGCAGACACCGCCATGGGCAATCGAAGCGCCCATATCGATCGTCTTCGGGTCGTAATTGGTGGCGATGCGCAGCTTCACGCCTTCATCCAGAGCAGTCAGTTCGGAAACCGTGCCGATATCGGTGACAATACCCGTAAACATCAAAGGCCTCTTTCATATTCGAAGCTGCGGTCTGCGCCGAAACGCTCCTGCCGCACGCACTGAAATCCTGCTGGAATATCGGAAGGCGTTGCCGGTGATTCAATCCCACCTGCACCGACAACCAGCTCGGACTGGGCAAGCACGAGACGATCGACCAATCCGGCCTCAAGGAAGCTGCGGCCGACACGGGCTCCGCCCTCGACCATCAACGAAGAAATTCCGCGCGTGGCGAGATTGGCCAGAAGGTCACGCAAGCTGCTTGCCTGCAGAACTTCGACGCCTGCAGACATCAGGGCGCGCAGGCGTTCTTCATTGGATGGATGCGTTTCGCAGAAGGGATCCGTGACAGCAACGACCGGGACGGTACCGGTCGATTTCACCAGCTTGGATGTCAGCGGCAGTTCCAGACGACGATCGAGAACGATCCTCAATGGCGAGCGGCTTTCCAGTCCCGGCAGGCGAACCGTCAGTTCCGGATCGTCTACCAGTGCCGTGCCGATGCCGACGAGAATGGCATCGTTTTCGGCGCGCATCATATGCACCTGGGCGCGCGACTGCGGCCCGGTGATCAGCAGTTCCTCGCCGCGACGGCCAAGCATGCCGTCGGCGGAAACTGCAAGCTTGAGAGTCACATAGGGCAATCCCCTCGTCTGGCGCGAGAGGTAGGCCGAAAGCACGCGACGCCCCTCGTCCTGCAGCAGCCCGGTCTCAACGACGATACCGGCTTCGCGCAGGATGCCGAAGCCGCGACCGGAAACGCGAGGGTCAGGATCGTTGAGGCAAACGACGACACGGGCGACACCTGCGGCAACCAGGGCGTTGGCACAGGGGGGCGTGCGGCCGTAATGGGAACAGGGCTCGAGCGTGACATAGGCCGTTGCTCCCCTCGCCCGCTCGCCGGCAACCGCAAGCGCCTGCGTCTCGGCATGGGGCCTGCCGCCAACGGCGGTAACGGCCTGACCGACGATCGCACCGTCCTTGACAACGATGCAGCCGACGGAAGGGTTGGTTGCCGTCAGACCGGCATGCCATCGCGACAGCCGCAGGGCGGCTGCCATGAAGCGCCGGTCTTCGGCTGCGCTCGTCAAGCGCCCTCTCCAGATTCCAGCCCCGGATCACGGGCAAGCTTGGCGTTGATTTCCTCGATCACCTTCTCGAAATCCTCCGCATGAGAGAAATCGCGGTAAACCGAGGCGTAACGAACGAAGGCGACGTCATCGAGGCTTTTCAGGGCTTCAAGCACCTGCAGACCGATCTGCTCGGACGAGATTTCCGCCTCGCCGGAGCTTTCCAGCCGGCGAACGATGCCGGACACGGCACGTTCGATGCGATCGGCATCCACCGGCCGCTTGCGAAGCGCAATCTGGAAGGAACGCACGAGCTTGTTGCGGTCGAAAGGCGCCTTGCGGCCGGTCTTCTTCAACACCATCAGCTCGCGCAACTGGACGCGTTCGAAAGTGGTGAAACGACCGCCGCAATCCGGGCAGATGCGGCGCCGGCGGATGGAGGTGAAATCCTCCGCCGGGCGACTATCCTTAACCTGGGTATCTTCAGAGCCGCAGAATGGGCAGCGCATCTGCTCTCCTTAGAGGTAGGGGTACATCGGGAAACGATCGGTCAGGCCGACGACCTTTTCACGAACGGCAGCTTCGACAGCTGCATTGCCCTCGTCGGAATTGGCAGCCTTCAAGCCATCGAGAACTTCGACGATGAAGTTGCCGATCTGCTTGAACTCAGCTTCCTTGAAGCCGCGGGTCGTGCCGGCTGGCGTGCCGAGGCGGATACCCGAGGTAACGAAGGGCTTTTCCGGGTCAAAGGGAATGCCGTTCTTGTTGCAGGTGATGTAACCGCGGCCGAGAGCGGCCTCGGCGCGCTTACCGGTGGCGTTCTTCTTACGCAGGTCGACCAGCATCAGGTGGTTGTCGGTACCGCCCGAAACGATGTCGAGGCCACCGGCAACCAGCGTCTCCGACAGTGCCTTGGCATTCTTGACGATCTGGGCTGCGTATTCCTTGAAATCGGGCTGCAGTGCTTCACCGAAGGCAACGGCCTTGGCGGCGATGATGTGCATCAGCGGGCCGCCCTGCAGGCCGGGGAATACGGCCGAGTTGAACTTCTTTGCCAGATCCTCATCGTTGGTGAGGATTACACCACCGCGCGGGCCGCGCAGCGACTTGTGGGTCGTGGTTGTGGCAACGTGGCAGTGCGGGAACGGCGACGGATGCTGGCCACCGGCAACGAGACCGGCGATATGGGCCATGTCGACCATCAGGTAGGCGCCGACTTCGTCAGCGATCTCGCGGAAACGCTTCCAGTCCCAGATGCGGGAGTAAGCGGTACCGCCAGCGATGATCAGCTTCGGCTTGTGTTCGCGTGCCTTGGCGGCAACATCGTCCATGTCGAGCAGGTTGTCGTCTTCACGCACGCCGTAGGAAACGACATTGAACCACTTGCCGGACATGTTGACCGGCGAACCGTGCGTCAAGTGCCCCCCGGAATTCAGGTCGAGACCCATGAACGTGTCGCCCGGCTGCAAGAGCGCGAGGAAGACGGCCTGGTTCATCTGCGAACCCGAGTTGGGCTGAACGTTGGCGAAGTTGACGCCGAACAGCTTCTTGGCGCGCTCGATGGCAAGCTCTTCGGCGATATCGACGAACTGGCAGCCACCGTAATAGCGCTTGCCCGGATAGCCTTCGGCATACTTGTTGGTCATGATCGAGCCCTGGGCTTCGAGCACGGCGCGCGAGACGATATTCTCCGATGCAATCAGCTCGATCTCGTGACGCTGACGACCGAGTTCCTTCTCGATCGCGCCAAAGATTTCCGGGTCGGTTTCGGCGAGCGGGCGGGAGAAGAATGCTTCGGTATTCGACATGAGCAAGGCTCCTGGGAGAGGTAAGAAAGCGGTGTGACGCGTCTTAGCGCTCTGCCCGTTGAAGGGCAAGACAAAGAGCGACATTTGCACGCTCCGGCGCGGTGTAGGAGACACTGTATCCCACCTCTTTCCATTCATTCAGGCTTCAAGGCCGAGAAACTGGAAAGCGGACGTCGGCTTGAAACTCTTTGTAACATTGCTCGAATAGATGTGATCCTGATTTGAGCCGAGATCGGGCCTCAATGACCTTGCCCGTATCGGCCGAAAGATCGATCGCCTTGAGATCGACCCAGAAAGTATTCGACGTCAGAGCGGGGTCGAAGAAATGTCAGGCTCTTCAGCCCAGAGGGAAGGTAAACGTTGCGGATAACGCTGAATACGCTGGCGAGAGAGCGGTTCTGGTCTTCGAAGTTCGACATGGGATCGACGTAAAAGGAGGCACGGGCAAAGCGGGCCGCAACCGAGGGACATTTCAGCAACGAGGCGGCTGGCGCCACGGCAACACCTGCGGCAAGCAACAGGCATCTGTTAATCCGCGGTCTCCGCACCCATCGGAAGCTTCAGATTAGCGCCGCCTCAACTGCAAACAATAGAAAAACGGAGCGGTCGAATTGGTTGCTGCGATCGTGGCAACGTAAAAAGGCCGGGCAATACGACCCGGCCTTTCATCAAGATATTTCCGTCACTTTACTGCGGCAGCATGTCACTTTCGGTAAGCGCCCCTTGCCGCTGTTCAATGCCGGTGGTCGTCTGCAGCGCCAGTTCCTGATTGCCATCCTTCTGGTAGATGTCGTCGCGAAACTGGACAACACGGTCCTTGGCCGACCATGCGGTGATGTAGACGATATAGACAGGCACTTCCTGGGCGAGCTTGATCGGATTGTTCTGCCGGGTCGAGATGACGCGTTCAATCTCCTGACGCGACCAACCTGGCGTATCACGCAGCAGCCAGGTGATCATGTCGCGAACGTTCTGGACGCGCATGCAACCGGAGGATTCGAAACGCATCAGCTTGTTGAACAGGCCCTGCTGCGGCGTATCATGCAGATATTCGTTGTTCGGGTTATGGAAGTTGATCTTGGTCGAAGCCATGGCATTGATCTTGCCTGGATCCTGACGGAACATCAGGTTTGGTGCCTTGGGTGCGTTCCAGTCTACGGTTTCCGGCGCCACTTCCTGGCCACGACCGTCGAACAGTCGAATCTGGTTGCGGGTCAGGTAGGTCGGGTCCTTGCGCATCAACGGGACAATATCTTTCTCGACGATCGAGCGAGGTGCTGTCCAGTACGGATTGAGAATTACTTCATAGATCTTGGAGTTAATCGCATGGGTCGGACGGTCGATACGGCCAACAACGGCATTGGTGCGCAGGGCAACACGGTCGTTTTCTACGGCCTCTATATACATGGCGGGGATATTGACCATGAGATAACGCTGGCCGAGATCACCTGACATGGACTGAAGCCGCACGAGGTTGGTCTGCAACTGCATCAATCGCGTCTGTGCCGGAACGTTGAGCGCCTTCACAGTGAATTCGCCAAGTACACCATCTGCCGGGAGACCGTGCCGAGCCTGGAAACGTTTCACGGCGCCATCGACATAACTGTCGAAAGCCGTCGACATGCCTGCACCCTCGTCAAGGTCTCCGGAAATGGTGAGGCGCTGGCGAAGCTGCTGAACGCTCGAATCGGCGACGCCGAGCTGCAGGCGGGTCGACGGACGCACTTCCGGCCAGCCGCCGTTGGAAACGATCGACTGGTAGGTGTAAATTGCCTGCTGGATATTTGCAGGACCTTCGGTGCCCAGGATCGGGTTGTTCGAGACAACACCAACAGCAGTGCGCGAGCCCCGCGCATCGAACTGATCGTCCCAACTGCCGCGCCGCGGGGCATTGATGAGGGAATCAATCGGGCTCTGTGCAAGCGCCGGTGCGGCCAATGCCGCGGCACCTGCCGAAACAGCAGACCGCAGCAGCGCGCGGCGAGACAAAACTTCAAGTCCGATTTTCTTCGACATCATTCAATCCATCTGATCCCGGTCAACAGAACAGCGCTACAGGGATATGGTTAAAAAGGCGCAAAAGCCAAGCAGGTGCCCTTTTCGGCCCGCTCTGCCTCAATCGGCAAAGCCCCTTTTTACCGATTGCTTGAACATGCCCGGTCCCATAGCAATATGGCCAATTCGTGTCACCAGGCGAAGGGTCACAAGCCTGTGTTGCGCTGTGACTTTTCTGCCGTATCGCAAACGCAAAAAATCACCCATCGGTTGGGCGCATGTGGCAACTGGCTGGATCTTCGTTTGGCCAGGAAATTCGCCGTAGCCTGGAGGCACCCGACACAGGAGCATCAAGCGTGCACGCCCATTTTACAGTCTTGCCCTTTTAATCGCTTTCCGCAAAACAGGCGACCATTGAAGAATCACCCTCGGCACGAGCAATCGCTCGAGCGAGCAATTTTCGCAACAAAGCGCCAGTTTCAAGCAAGGCGACAGCAATAAATTCTATGACTTATAAATATAGGGGTGGAGAAATTAAATGCAGTGGAAGCCGGTAAACACTCTCATTCCAAACAAGCTGGTCTTTCTATTGTTCGATCATCTTGAGAGCGCTCAGTGGGTCGGTTACGTCAACGAAGACGGTATTTGCGAATGGCCTGACAAAGTCCGCGGATATCGTCCGACAGGCTGGCAGGAAGTGATTGTGGACCTGACCCGCATCAAGGCCATCGGCGGCTGAACTCTCCACCATTTCCGGATATAAAACGAGCAAACCGGAGCGTAGGCCTTACGCTCCGGTTTGCTTTTGTGCGTTACCGCATGACTGGAGGCAATGGGGAACGCCAAGCCCTTAGTGGTTTAAAGGCAGATCGCGGTTCCGGTCCGATTACATCCGGTAAGCGATCGAGTCGTTCCAGAAACGATCCAGGCGCTGCAGCAGGCGGTTCATCTGTGAGAATTCGCCTTCGCCGATGCCGCCGACCTTTTCGATCGAGCCGATGTGGCGCTCGTAAAGCTTCGCGACGGTTTCGGCGATTTCTTGGCCAGCAGGCGTCAGGCTGATGCGAACCGAACGGCGGTCGATGCGCGAACGGGCGTGGTTGATGAAGCCCAGATCGACCAGCTTCTTGACGTTGTAGGAAACGTTGGAGCCGAGATAGTAGCCGCGGGAGCGGAGTTCACCGGCCGTCAGTTCGGAATTGCCGATGTTGAAGAGAAGAAGAGCCTGAACGGCGTTGACGTCGTCGCGACCCTGACGGTCGAACTCGTCCTTGATGACGTCGAGGAGACGGCGGTGGAGACGTTCCACCAGGTGCAGCGATTCCATGTAAAGTCCACGGATCGTGTTTTCGTGCGGATCTGCGACTGCCGGTGCCTGCGGCTTGAGCTTCGTGTTCATCATAACTGCCTCACTGTTTTGTTTGGCGGTGTGTTTGTTTCTTCCCGCCTTGAGACAGACCCTATCGAATGCGCATAAAATTCGACTTAAAACACTTGCTTAACAAAAGCCTACCGGCATTTTCGGATTTTGTCGGCACTGTGGCGAAGACCTTCCCCGCAGTTTTTCTGCCTATAAAAATCAATATCTTAGCTCGAAAAAATCACTATAATTCGAGCTAAATGCCTTTAGGATCAAGGTGAATCAATCCTTACCTTCTCCTCTTTGCGCCTGCCTTCCAGCCATAATGCGAGACGAAATACGACATAAAGGCTGGCCACAAGGACGTTCAGAAGCGGGACAAGATGGTTCTCGCCAAAAATTTCGGGCCAGACGACATACATGAGAATTTGGATGATAGCCGCCATTGTCCACAGGACAGCGCCCCAGGGCACGGCAAGCCACAAACCAAGAGAAGCAACCGGGAAAAGAACAGCAAGAGCCGGAGCGGTAACTCGCCAAGGCAAGTCCAGCAGATCGAAGCGAGCCCTGCCTTCGAGCGAATACCCGACGAGCATCGCCCAATATTGCATGCCGAACCAGAAACAGGTGGCGGCAATCATCCTCATGAAGAAGACGAACAGGAGCTCAGTCAGCGTGCGCCGTGGCGTCGTGGGTGAATCAGATTCCATGGACATCGATATATAGGCGCATCAGGCCAGCCGCCAGCCACACGCATGGCAGCAATGCTTGATCCTGACCATTCATAAACAACTTGTCGCATGCTAAGGACCGGCCAACAAAAATAATGGAGACACCGTCATGGATAAGACGCATCTCGTCGACGAGATCACCGGGCACCGCAGGATGCGGCGCAATCGCAAGGCGGACTGGGTCCGCCGCATGGTGCAGGAAAACCGGCTGACCGTTGACGATCTGATCTGGCCGATCTTCATCACCCACGGCACCGGCATTTCCGAGCCGCTGGCGGCCATGCCGGGCGTCAACCGGATGAGCGTCGACAAGGCGGTAGAAGCGGTGAAGGAAGCGGCTGATCTCGGCATTCCGGCCATCGCTCCGTTCCCGGACATCGAGATGGAACTGCGCGATCCGACCGGCTCGCATATCCTCGATGCCAACAACCTGATGAACCGGTTCATTCGCGAGACCAAGAAGGCCGTGCCTAATATTGGCCTGATCACTGATGTGGCGCTCGACCCGTTCACCAGCCACGGCCATGACGGAATTCTGCGCGAAGGCATCATCGTCAATGATGAGACCGTCGATCACGTAGTGAAGGCCGCCGTCATGCAGGCGGATGCGGGCGCCGACATCATCGCACCGTCGGAAATGATGGACGGCCGCATCGGCGCCATCCGCCGCGGCCTGGATGCGGCAGGCCATCAGGATGTCGGCATCATGTCCTATGCGACGAAGTTCTCGTCGGGCTTCTACGGTCCCTATCGTGAGGCAATCAATACCGGCGGCCTGCTGAAGGGCGACAAGAACAGCTATTACATCTCTCCGGCCAACGGCACCGAAGCCCTGCGCGACGCCGCACTCGACGTCGAGGAAGGTGCCGACATGATGATGATCAAGCCCGGCCTTCCCTATCTCGATATCTGTTGGCGCGTGAAGGAAGCCTTCGGCCTTCCGACCTATGCCTATCAGGTGTCCGGTGAATACGCGCAGATCAAGGCGGCTGCCATGAACGGCTGGATCGATGGCGACCGGGTGATGATGGAAACGCTTCTCTGTTTCAAGCGCGCAGGATGCGATGGTATCCTCACCTACTTCGCCGTCGACGTGGCCAAAAAGCTAGCCAAGGACTGAGACCGGGCATTTGCGCCGAGACTTGCTAAGGTTGCAACGTCTCCCCATATGATTGGGGAGAAACAGGAGACTGAGTATCAATGAGCCTCGACCCGAACCCGACCTATGCCGCACCGGAAGACTGGCGCGCCTATAGCGGCGTTCTTTCACGCCGGGTGTTCGCCTTCATTCTCGACTATCTGATTGTGCTTCTGCTCTGCATTCCGGCGGCGGTGATCGTCTTCTTTCTCGGCATCATCACGCTCGGCCTCGGCTTTATGCTTTATCCGGCGCTGTTCGTCATCGTGGCGCTTCTTTATTTCGGCATGACGCTGGGCGGCCCGTCGCAAGCCTCGCCCGGCATGCGCGCCATGGGCATCACACTGATGCGGACCGATGGGAGGCGATTGGATTTCATGACGGCAATGGTCCACACGGTGCTGTTCTGGCTGATCAACTCGATCCTGACACCGCTTATCCTGCTTGTCGGCCTGTTCACCGAAAGGTCGCGGCTGGTACATGATATGCTGCTCGGCACGGTCATCGTCAGGACATCCTGACCACTACTCCAGGTGCGGCCGGTTATCCGATTTTGGTGACTGGCCGCGCTTAAAACCAGGCCCCGAAAAGCGCATGGTTGACGTTTTCCATTTATGCGCCATGGTATGACATTTCTCACTCCATGACGGGATTGGCCATACCTCCATGAATACCCAGACAACGCCTTCCCCGCAGTTTTATCTGACGGCTCCGGCAGTTTGTCCTTATCTTCCGGGTGAAATGGAACGGAAGGTGTTTACCCACCTCGTCGGCCCCCGTGCAGCGGAAATGAATGACCTCCTGACGCAGGGTGGCTTCCGCCGATCACAGAACATCGCCTACCGACCAGCCTGCGAGGCCTGCCGCGCCTGTGTGTCGGTGCGCATACTTGCAGGTGAGTTCGAGCCGACGCGTTCGATGAAACGCGTCATTTCGGCAAATCGCGACCTAATCGCGACCGTTCAGCCGGCCCAACCGTCGACCGAGCAGTTCGCGCTGTTCCGACGCTATCTGGACGACCGCCACCAGCATGGCGGCATGTCGGACATGTCCGCCCTCGATTATGCGATCATGGTGGAAGACACGCATGTCAACACGCGGCTGATCGAATACCGGATCCGCGAGCCGGGATCCGGTCTCAGCAAACAGCCGCAGGGAGAATTGATTGCCGTCGCGCTCACCGACATGATGAGCGACGGGCTTTCGATGGTCTATTCCTTCTTCAACCCGAAATACGAGAAGCGATCGCTCGGGACATTCATGATCCTGGATCACATCAACCGGGCGCGTTCGCTCGGCCTGCCGCATGTCTATCTCGGTTACTGGGTCAAGGGATCACCGAAGATGGATTACAAGACCCGCTATCAGCCGCAGGAACAGTTGATGGCGCGCGGGTGGGAACGGTCTCTGCCTTCGGCAACAGATAGCGACGATTAGCGGCCGTCGATGAACAACCATCGACGCGGACTTGTTGTAACCATCACCGGAGGCATCGCGCTCTCTTTCGACGTGCCGCTGGTGCGGCTGGGCGGCGGAGAGCTCTGGCAGACACTGGCGCTACGCTCGCTTTCGACTTTCGCGCTGGGCGTTCTCATCTGGGCCCTGCTCTCCCGGCTTCAACCAAGCAATCCCGTCCTTCGCCCCGGAAAGGCAGGCCTGCTTGCCGGTATTTTCTACGGGTTTTCGACGATCACCTTCCTTGGCGCCGTCTTCAATACAACAACGGCGAATGTCGTCTTCATCGTCGCCTTCACACCGATGTTTGCCGCGCTGTTTGGCTGGCTGCTGCTCCGTGAAAGCCTTTCACGATCGACATGGATCACCATGATCGCGATGATCGTCGGGGTTGGGATCATCGTCTCCGGAGGCCTGTCCGGCGGCGATTTGCTTGGCAATATGCTCGCCTTGACAACTACGCTTCTGCTTGCAGGCGCGATAAGCATCGGGCGCAAGACGAAGGTCGATCTGGGACTGGTGCCGCTCGCCGCGACCATCATCCCCGCAATCGTCGGCCTGGCGATGATGCAGTCGGGCGGATTGGCATCGGTCCCCTCCCCGTCGTGGGTTCTGCTCGACGGACTGGTGATGCTGCCCGTCGCCTTCTGGTGTCTCGCGACCGGCCCGAAATATCTCACCGGCGCTGAAGTCGGCATGTGCTACCTGCTTGAAACGGTCCTCGCGCCGATCTGGGTCTGGATGATCTTTGCCGAGGAAATGGAGGCAAGGACGATGCTGGGCGGAGCGATCCTGATCCTTTCTTTGATCGGCCACGCACTCTGGCAGATGCGGCGCGGCAACCAGCGTCTGCGTCTCTCCTAAGCAATTTGCCGGACGGACCGTCCCATGTTATAACGTCGTTAGAACACGAGGATCGGCCATGAAAACGACCATTCGAAAGATCGGTAATTCCGAAGGCGTCATCATCCCCAAGGAGATTCTTGACCGGCTGGGCCTGAAGGCGGGCGATAGCGTTGAAATCAACGAGCAATCCGGTCAACTGATGCTGAAACCGATGGAAGACGATTTCGCGCGACAGCTGCAACATGCCGAAATCTTCATGGACAAATACAAGACAGCACTCAAGAAACTGGCTGAGTAATGTCCATACGCTTCTCGAGAAAACCACTGGTCGAGAAGTTGCACCACCGCCAAATAGAGCGATTTGGCGGTTCTTACGGCTTGCGCGATGGGGGTATTCTTGAGTCCGCGCTGATGCGCCCGGTCAACAAGGCGGCTTACGGATCGACGGATATCTTAGAGCTTGCCGCTGCCTACCTTTACGGCCTGATCAAGAACCATGCCTTTATCGATGGCAACAAAAGGATCGCAATCGTTGCCGCGGGTGTGTTCCTGATGGATAACGGCTTTGCCATCGAAACCGATGAAGCAACCCTGTTCACCTTCGTCCTCTCCCTCGCCGCGGGAGAGATAGACGAAGAAGGCGCAACTCGTTTTCTCCGCGACCACTGCGTTCCCTACCCCGCGTAACTTCGGCCTCAGCCGAAACGATATCGCTTGCCCTGAAAACATGATATCGTCTCAGCTCAATCCGTGGAGGGCGGTATGGGCGAGACAGTGACGATCCAGAGGATCGGGGACAGATGCGGCATCATGTTGCCGCAGGAGCATCTTGATAAGCTAGGTTGGAAGGAAGGGGATCGTATCGAGATCCGCTCCGATCAGGTTCATCTCGAATTCATCGCACCGCATGACGAGGAAAGCGAGGAGCCTAGATCCTTTTCCCTGACGAATGGAACCGCGATGAGAAACTACCTCACGGCACTCAAGGAACTGGCCAGACATTAAAAGCGCCGCCCATCAGGAATGATGAACGGCGCCAGATTTCAGTGGGTTCACATCAGCCAGCAAATTTTCCGCTGCGTGGAAAACCCTTTGGAACGGTACGTCCGGCCGAAGCGCGATCACCCATCCATTCGAGCAGCTCGTCCTTCGTGCGATTGAACGCGCGGCCGGCGCTATCTTCCCAGGAAAGACCGGCGTCCATGGCAAAGCATTTGATGTCGGAAACGCCGCCATCCTTGTAGCGCTGCAGGCGCACGCCCTTGCCGCGGGTCATTTCCGGCAGCTGCTCCAGCGGGAAGACCACCATCTTGCGGTTCTCACCCACGATTGCGACATGATCGCCAGAAACCGGCACCACGAGCTTCGTCTCGTCGGGCATGCCAACATTCATCACCTGCTTGCCCTTGCGGGTATTGGCGACCATCTCGTTTTCGGCAACGACGAAGCCATAACCCGACGTCGAGGCGATGATCATCTTGCGGCTTGCATCGTGGACAAAGGCGGTCAGGATGTCCTGATCGTTTTCCATGTCGACAATGATGCGGATCGGCTCGCCATGGCCGCGGCCGCCGGGCAGCTTGTCGCCACCAAGCGTGTAGGCCTTGCCGCCGGTCGTGACGAGCAGAAGCTTGTCAGTCGTCTGGGCCGTAAACGCGATCTTCGGTCCGTCACCTTCCTTGAAGGTGAGACCCGACGTATCGGCCACATGCCCCTTGAGCGCCCTGATCCAGCCCTTCTGCGAGATGATGACGGTGATCGGCTCCTTCTCGATCATCGCCTGCTGGATGGCTTCGATGTCGGCTTCCGGCGCTTCGGCAAACTGGGTGCGGCGGCGGCCGAGTTCGGTCGCCTTGGCATAGGTCTTCTTGACGTCCTGGATCTCGACCTCGATCATTCGCCACTGCTTGTCGTCGGATGCGAGCAGTGCCTCGATGTCTGCCTTTTCCTTGGTGAGCTTGTCGTTCTCGGTGCGGATCTCGAATTCCTCGAGCTTGCGCAAATTGCGCAGCCGCATGTTGAGGATCGATTCCACCTGGAGATCGGTCAGAGACCAGCGCTCGACCATGACCGGCTTCGGCTCATCCTCTTCGCGGATGATGCGGATCACTTCGTCGATGTTGAGATAGGCGATCAGCAAGCCGCCCAAGATCTCCAAACGCCGGTCGATCGCGGCCAGACGATGACGCGAGCGGCGAACGAGCACGTCCTTGCGATGCGCCAGCCATTCGATCAGCACCTCGTTCAGCGCCATGACCTTGGGCACGCGGCCCATCGACAGAACGTTCATGTTGAGCGGAATGCGGCTTTCAAGCTCGGTCAGCTTGAACATCGATTCCATCAGGAGCGTCGCATCAACGGTACGGCTCTTCGGCACGATGACGATGCGCACGTCTTCGGCTGATTCATCGCGGATATCGTCGAGCAGCGGCAGCTTGCGGGCGATCAGCAGTTCGGCGATCTTTTCGATCAGACGCGACTTCTGCACCTGATAGGGAATTTCGGTGACGACGATCTGGTAGCCGCCGCGGCCGAGATCTTCCACTTCCCACTTGGCGCGGACACGGAAACCGCCGCGGCCGGTCTTGTAGCTCTCGATGATCGATTCACGGCTGTCGATGATGATGCCGCCGGTCGGCAGGTCCGGACCGGGGACGAAATCGACCAGCTTCTCGACCGTCGCATCCGGATGCCGGATCAGGTGGAGCGCCGCGTCGCAAAGCTCGTGGGCGTTATGCGGCGGGATGGACGTCGCCATGCCGACAGCGATCCCGGTTGCGCCATTGGCGAGCAGGTTCGGAAAAGCGCCTGGAAGAACCGTCGGCTCCGAATTGCTTTCGTCATAGGTGTCGCGGAAATCGACGGCGTCCTGATCGATCCCTTCCAGCATGAGTTCGGCCACCGACGTCATCTTGCTTTCGGTGTAACGCATGGCGGCGGGGCTATCGCCGTCGATATTGCCGAAATTGCCCTGGCCGTTGACCAGCGGATAGCGCAGCGAGAAATCCTGCGCCAGGCGCGCCAGCGCGTCGTAAATCGACTGGTCGCCGTGCGGATGATAGTTACCCATCACTTCGCCGACGATCTTGGCGCATTTGCGGAAGGCGGTGTTCGGCCGGAGGCCCATCTCGCTCATCGCATAGACGATACGGCGATGGACCGGCTTCAGTCCGTCACGGACGTCCGGCAGCGCGCGGTGCATGATGGTGGACAGCGCATAGGCGAGATAGCGCTCTTCGAGCGCTGCCTTGAGGTCCACCGGTAAAATATTGTCGCCGCCGTCGTCGCCGGGCGGATTCACGATCTGTCCCATGGGCTTTGACTAGCTCAAAGCCCGGTTTTCAGCAACAAAGCCGGGGATATCAGCCTGTGGAGAAACTAACGCTTTGATAAGGGCGTCACAAAAATGGCTCAAGCCCTTCGTCACAAAGCGATGGACGTTTCATCCGCCAGACCTATAAATGCGATTGATTTCACGGGCAGTTTTCTGCCGCAGGAGGCTTTTCATGCGTTATTCTTCCACAATCAGGCTGCTTGCAGCCGGAACGACCCTCATTGCACTCGGCACACCTGCCCTGGCGCTCGATGGAAACGATCTGGTCAAGAAGCTCAACAGCGCTCTCTACATGCAGCAGGGCGAAGGCATCGTGCCGGGTTCCGTGGAGGTCAACGGTTCCAACGTCACGCTTCGCAACAGCCGTTTCGAAGCCGGCGCCAGCCAGGGCAGCCTGCCGCTCGGCACGATCGAGATGGAGGGCGTGGAAGAGGATGCCGGCGGTTACACGATCGAGACCGTGACATTCGAGAATGTCGACCTGCGACAGGACAAGACCGAGATCAGCGCCTCCGACATCGTCATGAGCGGCGTTACCGTGCCGGCGAACACGACCGGCAATTCTTTGGACTCGGTACTGCTCTACGACGAGGCGACGACCGGCCCGATGGCGATCAAGGTCGACGGCAAGAGCGTCGCATCGATCGGATCCTCAAAGCTGACCACCGACGTCTCGGACGACGACAAGAAAATCAGCTTCGATCTGCAGGTCGCGGACATCAAGGCTGATCTCGCCACGATCGACGATCCGGCGACGAAACAGACGATCTCCGATCTCGGCATCACGTCGCTCGACGGCAAGGTCAGCATGACCGGAAGCTGGGACCTGGAACCCGGCACGCTGGCAATCGAGGAATATGCGTTCGACTTCGCCAATATCGGCAGGCTCGACATGGCATTCAGCCTCTCCGGCTACACGCTCGATTTCGTTCGTTCCGCCAATGAGACGGCACGTGCGATGGAAGCCAATCCGAACAAGGAGCAGGCAGAACAGGCCGCCAACCTCGCAATGCTCGGTCTGATGCAGCGCCTGACCTTCAACAGCGCAATGATCAGCTTTGCGGATGACGGAATTACCGAAAAGGCACTGGATGTCGTCGGCAAGCAGCAGGGCACGAGCGGCGACCAGCTCGCCCAGATGATCAAGGCGATGACACCGATCGTGCTTGCCCAGTACAACATTCCGGAATTGCAGAACGCGCTCAGCCAGGCGGTCAACACCTACCTGGACAACCCCGGCAGCCTGACGATCACCGCCCAGCCGCCGAGCCCGGTTCCCTTCCCGATGATCCTCGGTGCCGGCATGGGCGCCCCGAACACACTGCCGCAGGTGCTTGGCGTGACGGTGAAGGCGAACGACTGATATCATCGCCTCGGAAATCGAAAAGCCCGGCAGGTGACTGCCGGGCTTTTTCCGTCAGTGCGCCGGAGATGGCGCGAGAGAGGCATGTTCCTTGTCGTGGAGAGCGAAGCGATCGATCATGCTGGCACTGGCCTCATTGGCTCCCCTCACCTCGACCTCGGCACCCCGGCGGCGGAATTTCAGGACGATCTGGTCGAGTGCATCGACCGCTGAAATATCCCAGAGATGAGCGCGGCTGACGTCGATCGCCACACGCTCGAGTTTCTCTTCAAAATCGAAGGCCTGAAGCAGGGAGTGGGTCGAGGCGAAGAAGATCTGTCCTTCGACTTCATAGATACGCGTGGCGTCCTCCAGCCTGGACGACACCTTGAACATACGCGCCACCTTGCCGGCGAAAAACACGCCCGACAGCAGCACGCCGACGATCACGCCCTTGGACAGATCATGGGTGAAAAGCACGACGGCAACTGTCGCCAGCATGACGATGGACGATGTACCGGGATGGCGCTTCAGATCGACGATCGACTTCCATGAGAAGGTGCCGATCGACACCATGATCATGATCGCCACCAGCGCCGCGACCGGCACGATGCGCAGGATATCATCAAGGACCAGAAGCAGGATCAGCAGGAAGGCACCGGCAACGAAGGTGGAGAGACGTCCGCGGCCGCCCGAAGAGACATTGATTACCGACTGCCCGATCATTGCGCAGCCCCCCATGCCGCCGAACAGACCGGAGACGATATTGCCCGTGCCCTGCCCGACGCATTCGCGGCTCTTACTGCTGACGGTATCGGTCATATCGTCGACGATCTGCGCGGTCAGCAATGACTCCAGCAATCCGACCGCAGCAAGCGCCAGCGAATAGGGGAAGATGATCTGCAGCGTCTCGAATGTCAGCGGCACCATGGGAAGCGCAAAGACCGGCAAGGCGGTCGGCATTTCGCCGAGATCGGCAACCGTCCGGACATCGATGCCAAAACTCAACGTCACGATCGTCACGACGACGATGGCGACAAGCGGCGATGGCACGGCCTTGGTCAGATAGGGAAAGAGATAGATGACCGCGAGCGCCAGCGCGATCAGCGGATAGGTGACTGCGGGAACCCCGATCAGCTGCGGCAGCTGCGCTGTGAAGATGAGGACCGCCAGCGAATTGACGAAGCCTGTCATGACCGACTTGGAGACGAAGCGCATCAACCGGCCGAGCTTCAGCATGCCGGCGATGATCTGCAGCACGCCCATCAGGAGCGTTGCGGCAAACAGATATTCGATGCCGTGCTCCTTCACCAGCGGCCCCATAAGGACGGCCGTTGCTGCGGTTGCGGCGGAAATCATCGCAGGGCGACCGCCGGTAATGGCGGTGGTGCAGGCGATCGCTACGGAAGCGAAGAGACCGACCTTCGGGTCGACACCGGCAATCACGGAAAAACCGACAGCTTCCGGGATAAGGGCCAGAGCGACGACGACGCCGGAAAGGACATCGCCACGGATGTTGGAAAACCACTCGCGGCGGTAATTGGTCAAACTTGTCATGGAAAATCGCACACATTCGCGCATCGCCGCAGGAAATATCCGGGGTGTGAAAACGGCTGATGCTTTGCGTTGTCCGGCGGATCGGCGGCCGGAAGAGCCACCCGGGAGTTTCACCCGAGTCCTTGTGGTGTGTGCTGTTTAGACGCGGCTGCGAGAAGCAGCAACAAAAAATGACAAAGCCCGGAAGGCTTCAACCTTCCGGGCTTTGATTTCCGTTCAATCTGAAACGGTATTATCGATTTTACTCGAGAACCTGGATCACCGTGTGGGTCTGGGGATCGACGATCACACGTCGCTCATTGACGATGGTGTAACCGTAATTGTCATAGCCCTGAACCGGGCGAACTTCGACCGTATCGGGCAATACCCGCCCTACCAGTACATCGCCCTCGTAAGGCACGGATTCGATCGGCTGTTCCATTACATAGGTACGGACTTCACCGGGCAGCACGACCGTGGAATTGGTGGTCACCGGATCCTGGGTGATCACGGTGGTTTGGGCGAAAGCCACACCGGAAAAAGCCATCGAGGCCGCGGACACGGCCAGCAGGAACTTACGCATGTTGTTTCTCCCTTGCTTCTGCTGGCAGTAACAACACGGTCGGGATGAGATGGTTCCGCATTTTTAACTGCCTTAATTGTGGCAGAAACTATGGCAAAACTGCAGCAATACATACGCTCCTGCCCGAACGAGTATTTCGAACAGTCTGAACTTCGCCGGAGACTTGGATACGGTCAGGCGGCGCGGCTGTCGAGACGCCGATCCATTTGCTGCTTGGGCGTCAGGCGGAACATGCCGACGAGTTCGCGCAGCCGCTGTGCCTCGGTCATCAGAAGCGCACTGGCAGCATTGTTTTCCTCGACCATCGCCGCGTTCTGCTGCGTGCCCTGATCGAGCAGATTGACGGCACTGTTGATCTCCCCCAGCCCAACCGACTGTTCCCGAGCGGAAACCGCTATCGCCTCGACCTGAACATTGATCGCCTCGATGCGGCTGCTGATTCCGGTCAGTGCTTCGCCGGTATCACGCACGGAACGGACACCATCCTTCACCTCGTCCGCCGAAATCTGAATGAGCTGCTTGATCTCGCGTGCGGCATCGGCCGAGCGGCTGGCGAGTGCCCGCACCTCCTGCGCCACGACTGCGAAGCCGCGACCTGCATCCCCTGCCCTTGCCGCCTCGACACCGGCGTTCAGCGCCAAGAGGTTGGTCTGGAAAGCGATCTCATCGATCACCCCGATGATACCGGAAATCCTTGCGGAGGATCCTTCGATACGCTGCATGGCTTGTAGCGCATCCGAGACGAGGCCCCGCGTATGCTCCGCCGCCTTGTTCGCCTCGCTTGCAAGGCCATGTGCCTCCTGCGAGCGGTGCGACGAATTGCCGACATTGGCGGTGATCTCATCCAGAGCCGCCGCGGTTTCCTCAAGCGAAGCCGCCTGCTGTTCCGTGCGGCGGGAAAGATCATCGGCACTGCCCGCGATTTCGCGGCTTCCGCCTTCTATCGAGCCGCTCGCATGGGCGATCTCCGTCATCACATCCGCAAGGCGTGCCACGGTCTGGTTGAGGTCGCTGCGCAGCGCTTCGAAATCGGGAGCAAAAGGCTCGGAGAGTGTGAACGAAAGATCCCCCTCGGCCAGGCGTTGCAGACCACCAGCCAGACCGCGTGTCGCCTGTTGCAATATCCTGCGCGCCTCGGCTTCAGCTTCCTCGTGCATGCGCTTGCGTTCGTCCTCGGCATTTGCACGCGCCGCCGCGGCCTCCTGCTCAAGCCGCATGTTGGCAATCGCAGCCTCACGGAAGGTATCGAGTGCCTCAGCCATTGCACCGAATTCATTGCGACAGTGCAGTGCCGGGATGGTGATATCCGTCTGGCCATCGGCCAGCCTGCGCATGGCTCCCGTCATGGCGACGACCGGACCGGTAATGGAACGCCCGATCAGCCAGACGCCCGCGGTCAAAGTGGCGATGGCGCCAAGAAGAAGTGCTGCGACGATGAAGAGATTGCGTTCCGCAACCAGCTCGTTCTCGGTCAGCGTTTCAGCCCGCTGCGTCTCATAAGATGCTCGGACGGCTGCGACCTGCGGTTCGAGCGCCCGGTAGGCTTCAGACACGTCAGCTTCCGACTTTGCTTCCTTCAAGCTGCCATCGGCATAGAGCTTGAAAGCCGTCCGATAAACTTCCAATGCATCCATGACGCGGCTGCGCTGCGCGCCCGGACGAAAGGCCTGCTTGACCAGAAGGGTAAAGGTCTCCGCCTCTGCTGCATGCTTTTGGAGATAGCCAGCATCTCGACGCAGGATGAAATCCTTCTCGTGTCGCCGCATCATCAACATACTGGCGCGAATGGCTACATCCTCGACAGACTGAAGGCGTTCCTCGATCGAGTGCACGGCGGAGCGCATGGCGCCCTCAAGGCCGTTATTCTGGTCTAGTCCGAGATCCTGATTGTCTTTTACCAGCGTCGCAAAGGCGGCCTCATAGGCCGCAAGCCCCTCACCCAACCGGTCAAGATTGGCAGTAAGCTCACCGGTCGCAGAAGACCTCAGTCTGTCGAGCCGGGCGTGAACGCCGGCAATCACCGACTGAAACTTCTCTACAGCCACGATGTCCTTGTTCAGCAGGAAATACTGCTCCCAAAGCAGGCTGTCGCTTACGCCCGCGGACATCACCGAAACTTCCGCCTGTCTTTCCGTCAGCGCATCCGCTGTCGCCCGATATCCCCTCTCGATCTGCCGTTGACCGAGAAAGATTGCCGAGATTGCGACGATACCGACCAAGGCGAGGATGGCGAGCAGCAGCACACGATGGGAAATGCGCAGATTAGAGAAAAAGGCCAAGTCAAAAAATCCCGTGGCAGATGAATATGCCCGGATAACTGCCTGTCAGGGTTTAAATAAACCTCAATGGGAATGTTAAAATTCACAACCAGTTTTGCAATGCAGCAATGCAACTTCGCATTGCACAGCTATCCAAAACGGCGACCCGAGGGCCGCCGTTGAACTTGCTTGAAAATCGACGGGTCGAAAGACTGAAAATCAGTCTTTCTTCACTGGCGGGATCGGACGGATCGCCAGTTCGCGTAGCTGGGTCGGCGTGGCTTCCGAGGGAGCGCCCATCAGAAGATCCTGTGCCTGCTGGTTCATCGGGAACAGCGTGATTTCGCGCAGGTTCTTGGCACCGGTCAGGAGCATGACGACGCGGTCGACGCCGGCTGCCATGCCGCCATGCGGAGGCGCACCGTACTGGAAGGCGCGGTAGAGGCCACCAAAACGATCTTCGACGTCCTGCTGGGAAAGGCCGACCATTTCGAAGGCCTTGACCATGACTTCCGGCAGCTGGTTACGGATCGAGCCCGAGGCGATTTCGAAACCGTTGCAGACCATGTCGTACTGGTAGGCCTTGATCGTCAACGGATCCTGGTTCTCCAGAGCTTCGAGGCCGCCCTGCGGCATCGAGAACGGGTTGTGGGCGAAATCGATCTTCTTGTCTTCTTCGTTATATTCGAAGAACGGGAAGTCGACGATCCAGCACAGCGCGAACTGGTCCTTGTTGGCCAGACCCAGTTCGTCGGCAGCACGGTTACGGGCTTCGCCTGCGAACTTGTAGAACTTCTCCGGTTCGCCGGCGACGAAGAAGCAGGCATCGCCCGCTTCCAGACCGAGCTGTGCCGCAATAGCTGCCGTGCGCTCTTCGCCGATGTTCTTGGCGAGCGGACCGGAGCCGACAACCTTGCCTTCTTCTTCCTTCCAGAAGATGTAGCCGAGGCCTGGCTGGCCCTGCTGCTGCGCCCAGGCGTTCATGCGGTCGCAGAATGCACGGGAGCCGCCGGTCTTTGCCGGGATTGCCCAGACTTCAACCTTCGGGTTCGAAGCGATCATGCCGGCGAAGACCTTGAAGCCGGAACCGGCGAAATGCTCGGTAACCGCTTCCATCTCGATCGGGTTGCGCAGGTCCGGCTTGTCGGAACCGTATTTGCGGATCGCGACGTCATACGGGATGCGCGGGAATTCCTTGGTGACCGGTTTGCCTTCGGCAAACTCTTCGAAGATGCCGCGCATGACCGGTTCCATCGTTTCCCAGACTTCTTCCTGGGTGACGAAGCTCATTTCGAGGTCGAGCTGGTAGAATTCGCCCGGCAGGCGGTCAGCACGCGGGTCTTCGTCGCGGAAGCACGGTGCAATCTGGAAGTAGCGGTCGAAACCGGCAACCATCATCAACTGCTTGTACTGCTGCGGCGCCTGCGGCAGGGCGAAGAACTTGCCGGGGTGGATACGCGACGGCACGAGGAAGTCGCGTGCGCCTTCCGGCGAGGATGCGGTCAGGATCGGCGTGGAATATTCGGTGAAGCCACCGATCGTCATTTCGCGGCGCATGGCGGCGATGATCTGGGTGCGCTTGACGATGTTTTTGTGCAGCGTTTCGCGGCGAAGGTCGAGGAAGCGATACTTCAGGCGCACGTCTTCCGGATATTCCGGCTCACCGAAGACCGGCAGCGGCAGTTCCTTGGCAGCCGACAGAACCTCGATTTCCTTGGCGTAGAGTTCGATCTCGCCCGTCGCCATGTTCTTGTTGACGGTGTCTTCCGAACGAGCCTTGACGGTGCCGTCGATACGGATGACCCACTCGCCGCGCACGACTTCAGCCGTCTTGAAGGCCGGGCTGTCCGGGTCGCAGACGACCTGGGTCATGCCATAATGGTCGCGAAGGTCGACGAAGAGAACGCCGCCATGATCTCGCACACGATGGACCCAGCCGGAAATGCGGACATTGGAGCCGACATCCGACTTGCGGAGGGCTGCACAGGTGTGGCTGCGGTAACGATGCATAACTTCAATCCTGGACTGATGCTTGGGAACGGCTTTTTCGGCGTGCAAGGCACGGCCGCCGATCGCATGGAAAATCGGCGCGAAAAGCGCATGTGTGCTCCGATTTGTCAAGGTTGCAATGGCTCGGCAGGACCGCTTAGCACATGATAGTCGGTATCCGCCAACCTTCAGGCCGCCCACGGGCTGCGTGCTTATGTCCCTTCATCCCCTCTTCATTGTGCAAGCGAGGGGTGCGAATATGGCCCCATGGTCAAGTTTGTTCGGGTGATACTCATGCTTCTGGCCGCGCTGTTTCTGGCGCGAGGGCCGGTCGCTTATGATTCACAGCCGGCACCGGGCCATATTCATGTCAGCCATGTCGAAATCGCCCTGCATCGCGGGCAGACGCCGGTGGACGGCCGCCAGATCGAGACACAGTGCTCGAAGGCAGGATGCGCGCTTGCATCATGCCAGGTGCAATCGGTCACTGCCGCCATCCTCCCAGATTGCCCGTTAGCTATACAGCCATCTCGTTCATCGGCTTACCCACTGCCGGACGACGTAGCACCATCCTCGTTGCGTGAAGAGCCCGCCTCGCCTCCCCCCAAATCTCCGATCGGCCACTCACTGGCGGCGTGACCGCCCGAACCGAAATATTCGTTCGCCGATCCAAGGAGATTATCGTGAACAGACAGACATTTGCGGCGAGATCGCTCGCCTTCGCATTGATGAGTGCTGCATCATTCATGGCCACCGGTGCCATGGCCGCCGAGATGGTGGTCTATGAAAGCCCCTATTGCGGCTGCTGCGAAGCATGGGCCGAGGCGCTCACCGCATCCGGCATCGTGCTTCGCATGGAAAATGTCGAGGATATGGACGCATTGAAGGCCGGCTACAAAGTGCCGGAGGACGCCTGGAGCTGCCATACGGCCGTAGCGGACGGCTATGTGTTCGAGGGCCATGTGCCGCTCGAAGCCGTCAATCGTGTGCTGGCCGAGCGTCCCGACATTTCCGGCATCGCCGTTCCCGGCATGCCGAGCGGCTCGTTGGGAATGGGCGAGGATCCATCGGCAGCCTATGACGTGATTGCGTTCAGCAAGGATGGCAGCCAGTCAGTCTATATGGAAATCCGGCCGGAATAACCGCCTTCGCGCCCTGATCCCCCGGCGTCCGCCATCCGCTCCTGCTTGCTGTACAAATGCCAAGAGCGGGTGGCATTCAATATTTCCAAACCACGTTTTCCGAGGCGGCGAAGTTTTCGCATCACACGGCCTGCTTTAGCCATTTCCAGTCTGTCGTTTCCATGCGCAGCACGCTACAGCTTTTGCGACACCCCCGCGCAAAGATTCCCCCATGTCCCATATACGCCCCCTCGTGCCCCTTCTCGTCACCGCAGGCATCCTGATCGGCGGAAACGGGCTTCAGGGCACCTATATCGCGCTGCGCGGCACAGCCGAGGGTTTTTCCCCCACGGTAATCGGTATGATCGGTGCCGGATACAGCGTCGGTTTCGCCGTCGGCTGCATCTACGTTTCGCGACTGCTGCGATCGATCGGCCATATCCGCACATTTGCCGCGATGGCCGCAATCGGGGCCTCCTGTTCGATTGTCATGGCGCAGGTGATCGATCCCGTCGCATGGGCATTCCTGCGCTTCCTGATCGGCATAGCGGTCGCCAGCCTGTTTGCCACGGTCGAAAGCTGGATCAACGCAAAGGTCACCAATGAAAACAGGGCGAGAACGCTGTCGATCTACCGTTTCGTCGATCTCGGCTCGGTCACTTTCGCCCAATATCTCATCCCGACAGTCGGCATAGAAGGACAGGCGCTCTTCGCCATCATCTCGATCGCCATGACCTTGTCGCTGGTGCCGATTTCGGTCGCCGACAAATCCAGCCCCGCACCGCCGGATGCCGTGGCATTCGATCTAAAGGCCGTCTGGCAGATCTCACCGCTTGCCGTCGTCGGCGTTGTCGCCGTCGGCCTCTCCATGGCCGCCTTCCGCAATATCGGGCCGGTCTATGCGCATGAGATCGGCATGGATATCACCTCGATCGCTACCTTCATGAGCGCCGGCATCATCGGCGGCGTGGTGCTGCAATATCCGCTCGGGCTTTATTCCGACAAGCTGGACAGGCGGCGCGTCATTGTCTGGGCAACGATCGGCTCGATCCTGACCGGCGGTTATCTCTCCTTTGGTGCAGGCACGAACGAGACGGCCAATATCATTGCCGTATTCCTTTTCGGCGCATTTTCCATGCCGCTCTACTCGCTGTGTTCGGCACATGGAAACGACCACGCCAAGCCGGGACAATATGCGCTGGTTGCCGCCGGTCTGCTGTTCTTCTGGTCGGTCGGCGCGATCGTCGGCCCGCTGCTGGCCGCGACGCTACTCCAGTATCTCGGCCCACGCGCATTCTTTGCCTATACGTCCTTCATCTTTGCCGGTTTTCTGATCTTCACCATCATGCGCATGGGGGTAAGGCCGCCCGTGCCGCCATCGGAACGGCATTCCCGCTTCCGCGCCCTTTTGCGCACATCCGCCTATTTCAACCGGCTGGCGGCACCGCCTGAAAAAGATGACAGGGACTAACGCCTTAGCGAGCCTCTCCCGGTCTTGACATGCGCGGCTCAAAGGGAAAGGAAGGTTGAACACCGCACGTGAACGGACCAATGATCGAAACAACCGCAGCTCTTCAAGACGCCTGCGCCAAGCTGGCGCAATCGGATTTCATCACCATCGACACGGAGTTTCTGAGGGAAACGACGTTCTGGCCGGAACTCTGCCTCATCCAGATGGCAAGCCCGGACCTGGAGGTTCTCGTCGATCCGCTGGCAAAAGGGCTTGATCTTGCGCCCTTCTTCGAGCTGATGGCGAACTCCGCGGTGGTGAAGGTTTTCCATGCCGCACGGCAGGATATCGAAATCGTCCATCACCTCGGCAAGCTGGTGCCGCATCCGATCTTCGATACGCAGGTGGCAGCCATGGTCTGCGGTTTCGGCGACAGCGTGTCCTATGACCAGCTCGTCAGCCGCATCAAGAACGTCCATATCGACAAGTCATCCCGCTTCACCGACTGGAGCCGCCGGCCGCTTTCGGAGAAGCAGCTCGATTATGCGCTGGCCGACGTCACCCATCTCAGGGACGTCTATCTGTTCCTGAAAGAACAGTTGGATCGAGAAGGCCGTGCCTTGTGGCTGACCGAGGAAATGGCGATCCTCGAAAACCCGTCCACCTATGACCTGCACCCGGACGACGCATGGCAGCGGCTTAAAGCCCGCCTGCGCAAGCCGACCGAACTTGCCATCCTGAAATTCGTCGCCGCATGGCGCGAGCGGGAAGCCCGCAGTCGCAATGTGCCGCGTTCACGCGTCTTGAAGGACGATGCGATCTACGAAATCGCCCAGCAACAGCCGAAGGATAACGAAGCCCTCGGACGCCTGCGCACCATCCCCAAGGGCTGGGAGCGCTCGGCATCGGGAACCGCCATCGTCGAAGCGGTCAATGCCGCGCTCGCATTACCGAAGGCCGAGATGCCGCATCCGCCCAAGCACACCCACGTGCCCGAAGGCACGGCCGCCGCTGTCGAACTGCTCAAGGTTTTGCTCAAGCTCATCTCCGACAAGCAGGGAGTGGCAGCGAAGGTCATCGCCAATACGGATGATCTCGAAAAGATCGCTTCCGAAGGCGAGAATGCCAACGTGGCCGCTCTCTCAGGCTGGCGGAAAGAACTTTTCGGCGATACCGCGCTGAAGCTGATCGAAGGCGGCGTGGCGCTGCGCTTCGTCGACAAGAAGGTCGAGGCGGTCGAGCTTTAAGCTCTGACGCTTGGACACTCCCGCCATCAGGGATGCATCTTCGCTCCCTTGGTGATCTTGTCGACCAGCTTCCTTTCCGCTCTCAGCGCGATGCCGACCAGCTTGGCATCGTCAGGGCCAAACCGCGAGAAGACCTCGCGATTGGCAGCATCGTGACCGGTCGCGAACATCTCTTCGATGTAGGCTGATGTGATGACTTCGCGCTCCAGAGAGCGCTTGTGGATTACACGCAGCGTCTCCTGATCGGAGCCAAGCACAACAATCGGCTGGATCGATAGCGGATTATAGACATTATCCACCATGTCCCGGTATGCTTCGCCAATGATCGCCGGTGACTGAGCGATAATGCCGCTTGTCAAAAATGCGGTAACGTTAAGCTTCTGCCAAGTGGCAAGGTCCTCGCGGACAACAATCGCGATCTTGGTATCGAACATGCAGGAAAACTCCATTCGGGGTATCGAAAGAGCAGAACACTTAGCGGCTGCCGGTGCAGGCGGTCTTGAACGTTCGTGCAAAGGGCAATTTCGCGACGGCATGCGCGTTGCCACGCCGAGCCGGGGCGTCGAACGTATCGAGGCGCGCTTTCACGGAAACGGCTTTTCACCACACCGCCACGATACTTATGCGCTGGGACTGACGCTTCATGGCGTGCAGACTTTTCGTTATCGTGGCGCGGAACGTTTCAGCAATCCGGGCAATGTCATCGTACTGCATCCCGACGAAGTGCACGACGGTGCGGCCGGTACCGATGACGGGCTGATCTACCGGATGATCTATCTGCCGCCCGAACTGATCGGGGCCGTTGGCGGGCATCGAAGCGCCCTGCCTTTCGTCGGAAATCCCGTCGTCGCGGATGCCGGCCTCTGGCAAGCGCTCGCCGATATTCTTGGCGATCTGGATCATGAACCGGATGACCTCGCGCTCGACGACGCGGTGATGCGGATCGCTACCGGTCTCACGCAACAGGCAAGCATACCCCGCAAGGGAGTGACTGCTACGGCTCGGATTGCGGTCCTCTCCGCCCGCGATTTCATTGAGGATCGCTGCAGCGAGGCGGTGCGTTCGGAGGATCTGGAGGCAATTACCGGCATCGACCGCTACGAACTGGCTCGGCAGTTCCGCCGGCTGCTCGGCACCAGCCCGCACCGCTATCTCGTCATGCGCCGACTGGAACAGGCCAAAAGGCTGATGTCGATCGGTACCGGGCTTGCCGAAACAGCAGCCGCCGCGGGATTTTCCGATCAGGCGCATTTTACCCGGCACTTCCGCAAGGCCTTCGGCATGACGCCGGGCCGCTGGAACGAATTACGCACCGGATCGCGATAATCGCGTGAAATCTACGGCGATTTGACCCGTCAAGAACTCCAGTCATCAAATCTTCATCACATCATCACCTGCCCGTCACGCGCGCATTCTATCGACGCTCGCATGTTTAATGCGAAACGATCAGGTGTTTCATGACCAAAACCTTTATCACTTCCGTTGCCATGGCGGCTCTGCTTGCCGGCTCCGCCTTCGCGGACGACAAGGAGTTTCCGGCCAAGCTCGCCGGCCAGGCGATCCTGCCCGCCAACACGATGACGACTGCTCCGTCAGATGCACCTGCGTTTCTGAAGACCTCCGGCAAGTTTACGACAGCGGGCAAGCGCGTCGAGAAACTCGGCACGGTTGACGGCAAGGACGGCGCTCGTGTTACCGATGTGAAGCTGCCGCTCGATGGCCAGCCGATCCAAGGCTTTTCCGGCATCAAGGCAATGGCTGATGGCACATTCTGGACACTGTCAGACAACGGCTTCGGCTCCAAGGCCAACTCTTCCGACGCCATGCTCTTCCTGCATCAGGTAAAGTTCGACTGGGCCGCCAACAAGGTGGACGTCGTCAAGAATATCTTCCTGTCCGACCCGAACAAGATTGCTCCCTTCCCGATCGTCATGGAAGGCTCCGAGAAGCGTTACCTTACGGGCGCCGATTTCGACATCGAGTCGATCCAGCCGGTTGCCGACGGTTTCTGGCTCGGCGAGGAATTCGGCCCCTACCTGATCAAGGTCGATGCGCTCGGCCAGCTGACCGACGTTATCGCCACAGTTGTCGATGGCAAGCCGGTGAAATCTCCTGACAATCCGACGCTTTCCATGCCGGCCAATCCGGCCGCCAAGATGCCGGTCTTCAACCTGAAGCGTTCTGGCGGTTATGAAGGCATGGCAATGTCGAAGGACGGCTCCAAGCTTTACGGCCTGCTGGAAGGCCCGCTCTTCCTCGAAGACGGCAAGGTCGAACAGGTCGATGGCCGCACCGCGCTTCGCGTCATCGAATTCGATATCGCCTCGAAGAACTGGACCGGCCGTTCCTGGCTCTATCCGCTGGCGGAAAAGGGCGTTGCGATCGGCGACTTCAACATGCTCGACGCAACGACTGCTCTCGTCATCGAGCGCGACAACGGCGCTGGCTCGAAGGACAAGGCCTGCGCCGATCCGAAACAGCCGAAGCCGGATTGCTTCGATGCCCCGGCCGAATTGAAGCGCGTCTACAAGATCGAGTTCAACGATGCCAATGTCGGCAAGGCCGTCCGCAAGATCGGCTATATCGACCTGCTGAATATCCAGGATCCGGACAACAAGAAGAAGGTTGCGGGCGGCAAGGCCGGCATCTATGACATGCCCTTCGTGACGATCGAGAATGTCGATCAGGTCGACGCCACGCATATCGTCATCGGCAATGACAACAACCTGCCCTTCTCTGCCGGCCGTGCAGTCGACAAAGCCGACGACAACGAGTTCAGCCTGCTGGAAGTCGGTGAATTCCTGTCTGCAAAGTGACGGCGTTCGACACACTGATTGCAAAGGCGTCCGGTCAAACCGGGCGCCTTTCGCCGTTCGTCAATCCTGGATCACCATCTTCTGCTTCGCAATACCAGCCCAGCTCAAGCCGTAAACGCAGATCACCACGACGACGAATGCCGCAATCTGATAGACTTCGATCCGGTCCCCCAGAACGACAAAGGCGACAGCCATTGTCAGAGCCGGCCACGGGGTGGTGATCGAGCTTGCCAGCGACACGTCGATATGGCGTACGGCGTAGAACCAGATCATCAGCTCCAGGTAATAGACCAGTCCCATCAGGATCGAGATCGGCTGGAACAGTGCCCCCACAAGATTGCCCATTCCGGGCACGGTGTTTGCCGGGATGAGGATCAGGGCCAGGAAAACTGTTGAAATGGCGACCCGGAAAAAGGTTACCTGTGCTGGCGTTATCGGTGTTCGTCCCAGTTCCTCCTTGATCAAAACATGCGCGATGCTCCACAGAAACGGCACGCCAAGCGACAGCAGAAACCAGTAGGATATCCCCGCCATCCGGAATGTGCCCGCGGTGGCGATATAATAGAGGGCGATGCACAGCGCCGATGTCAGGCCCAGTTCAAGCATGTTTTTGCGGCGGCCGAGGAAGATCGTTTCAACGAGGATTGCAAAAAGCGGGTAGGCCTGCAGCGCTATGGCAGCATTAGCGGCACCGGCCTTTTCGGTACCAAGCACGTAAAGATAGGTGGAGAGCCCGAACATCATGCCCGTGATCAGGCCGACGACAGCGACACGCCTTGCCTCACGCGGCGGCATGCTTGCGCCGAAAATACCCTTTTGTCCGCTTCTTCTTTCAAGCGCTAAAACAGGCGCCGCGAAGATCGTTTGCCAGAGCGACAGGGCGAAGGCAAAAGTCAGCGCATCGATGGCGACAGGGCGACTATTCGAAATGACCGGCATGATGCCCAAAAGAACAAGGCTGCCGAATGATAAAATCACCCCCTTGGCCGCAGACCGCTGAAACATTCCCTCAACCTTTGAAAAAGCATAGTGGCCGAAAATCAATGCACCCTTTGGTTAATTCAAGAAAATGGAATTGCCGATCCCGGCCAATTTGCCGCTGCACTAGGCATATCGCCGTCATCCGCGGCGACGTTTTCCGAGATCGTCCACTACTCACCGATGCCGTGCATGTTGTCTCCTCTCTGCCGCCGCCTATCATCACATGTAGTTCCGATACCTTTTTTGGCTGCGGGACGAATTGACTGTCGCAATCCGTCCTTCCCGTGCGTCCTTCGGGCATCGATCCGGCAAAACAGGAGGAAACGAGCATGCCAAGCACGATCAAATTACACCGCGTCCTGGCAACCAGCCCGGAAAAGGTCTATCGGGCCTTCATCGAGGCTGATGCGCTGACCAAATGGTTTCCGCCGAACGGCTTTACCTGCACCGTCCATCACCTCGATGCAAAAGTCGGCGGCACATTCCGAATGTCCTTCCGCAACTTCACTACCGGCCAGAGCCACTTCTTCGGGGGCGAGTTTCATGAACTCGTTCCCGGCGAGCGCATCCGTTACACGGACAGGTTCGAAGACCCTAACCTGCCGGGCGAGATGCAGGTGACCATCCTGTTGAAAAAGGTCTCGGTCGGAACGGACCTCGATATCACCCAGGCGGGTGTGCCAGACATCATCCCGGCGGAAGCCTGTTACCTCGGCTGGCAGGAATGCCTGCGCAATCTTGCAAGGCTGGTGGAGCCGAATATCGAAGAGTGATCCCGGCTGCAAACGAGGTTGGCGACAGATATCTCGCCGACCTCGCCTTTATTATTCGAACTTGAAAGCCAGCCGCTTGCCGGTCAGCTTCGCCAGTTGCTGGAGGCGTCCGTCCAGACGCTCGCCGGCAAAATTGGCATATTCGTGTGGAACAACAAACTCGAGATCGAGATCCGGCGTTGCCGATTGGCGGAAGGTCAGGTGGTGGACGAGGCCCGGCATGGATGCCGAGAACAGGTAGACCACGCGCAGCAACCCACCCAACAGCTTGGCAAGGTCCAGCAGGCGCGGCGTCGCAATCGTCGCCAATGCACCCGTATCGCCATTATCGCCGACGCCTTCAAAGCGGTAATAGTTGGCGAGAGCCAGATAGGCGCGGCCCGGATGAGTGATGCCGACGAAGGATGAATGGGCAATGACGTTCATCGCCTGCGCACCGCGATAATCCGGATGAGCGCGCCAGCTGATATCGGCCACGAGGCAGGCGGCCCGCCGATAGCGGCCTTCCTCTTCCGTCTCGCTGACACCGAAAAAGGGAACCATGCGGCCGGTCCAGTCGGCAAGTTCACGTGCGTGTTCCGGCGAGCGGGCACGCAGGATCGCGAGCTGGTCGGCAGCAACCAAAAGCGGATCAGCGTCGCGTTCACTGTCCGGCAGACGGGAATAAAGATACCCTTCGCGAACGCCCTGCGCGGAAAACGTAATCTTTGCAGGCTTCATGACGCTCAGCACTTCCTGCATGGCGATCGCGCCATAGGGGAGAAGCGAGCGACGGTTCTTGGAAACCGCCTGCCATGCGCCTTCCTTCGAGTCCTTGGCTGCGATCACCTCGTCGAGGAATTTCTGCATATCCTCGAGCGACAGTTCGTAGCCCTGCATCATGTGCAGCGGATAATTGGTCATCTCCATGTGGAGCTTGGCGATGTTACGCCATGTACCGCCAACGGCGTAGAAGGTCCGGCCTTCGCCCTTTTCAAGAAAACGGGCGGTATTGACCTGCTTGCGAGCGAAACTGCGCGCCTTGGCGAGAGAGTTTCCGGAGGATTCCGACAGTCTCAGGCCACCAAGCGGCAGGGTAATTCCACGGCCGAATTCATGGCCCCTGATATCGATGAGCTCAAGCGATCCGCCGCCGAGGTCGCCGGCAATGCCATCCACATCGTGGAAACCGCTGATGACACCAAGCGCAGAATACTTGGCCTCTTCCTCGCCGGAGAGAACCTGGATTTCCTGTCCGAGAATCTCTTCGGCATTGCGGATGAAATCAGGACCGTTACTCGCTTCACGCGCTGCCGCGGTCGCCAGAACATAGATATCCGCGGCACGCGCCTGGTCGGAAAGCGCCTTGAAGCGCTTTAACGCAACTAGGGCGCGCTCGACGCCCTCGTCATCCATGCGACCATTCGCGCCAAGGCCTTTGCCCAACCCGCACAGAACCTTCTCGTTGAAAAGGACCGTCGGAGCCCGAGTCAAACCCTCGTAGACAACCAGACGAACGGAGTTGGATCCGATATCTATAACGGAAACGGGGGCGATGCCCGGGAGCCGCCCCTGAGCTTCAGAACTTACCATACTGCCTATTTCTTACGGCCGGACATTACTCCGGCAATCAGTTTCGGTGCGCTTGACTTCAAGGCTTCGCCGCGGCCGGAAAGGCTTGGGTTGGTCATGAAATAGTGCTGGGCGTTGAAAGGCTCCTCACCCTGCCGCACCTCCATGCGCCTTGACGTTCCGTCGGGCAGTATCTCGTAGCTCTGCTGGTTGTCAATCAGATTGCCCAGCATAATCTGTGATAGAACCTGTTCATGCACCGTTGGGTTGAGCAAGGGCACCAGCGTCTCGACCCGGCGGTCGAGGTTGCGCGGCATCATGTCGGCCGAACCGATATAGACAAGCGCCTTATCCGATGGCAGGCCCTGGCCGTTGCCAAAGCAGAAGATGCGGCTGTGTTCGAGGAAGCGCCCGACGATGGACTTGACGCGGATTTTGTCAGACAGTCCGGGGACCTGAGGACGAAGGCAGCAGATGCCGCGCACCACCAGTTCGACGTCCACGCCGGCATGGCTTGCGCGGTAAAGCGCGTCGATGATTTCGGGATCGACCAGCGAGTTCATCTTCATCCAGATCGCGGCCGGACGACCGGCCTTGGCGTGAGCGATCTCTTCCTCGATATGGCGGAGAATGCGCGGGCGCAGCGTATAAGGCGACACCGCCAGCTTCATGCTCTCCTTCGGCTCACCGTAACCGGTGATGAAGTTGAAGATGTTCGCCATGTCATGGGCGATCTTCGGGTTGCAGGTGAAGAAGGACAGGTCGGTATAGATCTTGGCGGTGATCGGGTGGTAGTTGCCGGTGCCGAGGTGGCAATAGGTGCGCAGCTTGCCGTCTTCACGGCGGACGACCATCGACATCTTGGCATGGGTCTTCAGTTCGATGAAGCCGAACACGACCTGCACGCCTGCGCGCTCTAGGTCGCGCGCCCAGCGGATGTTTGCCTCTTCGTCGAAACGCGCCTTCAACTCGACCAGCGCCGTTACCGACTTGCCCATTTCAGCCGCATCGATCAGTGCTCGGACGATCGGGCTGTCGTTGGAGGTTCTGTAGAGGGTCTGCTTGATGGCGAGCACGTCGGGGTCGCGGGCGGCCTGCAGAAGGAACTGCACAACCACGTCAAAGCTTTCATACGGATGGTGGACCACCATGTCTTTTTCGCGGATGGCAGCAAGGCAGTCGCCAGCATGGTCGCGAACCCGCTCCGGAAATCGGGCGTTATAGCTGTCAAAGCGCAGATCTTCGCGCGGCGCCTTGGTAATCTCCGACATGGTGTTCAACGCGAGAAGGCCGGGAAGAACGGCCACGCGATTGTCCGGCACGCCGAGTTCCTGCACGACGAACTGGCGCAGCGAGGCCGGCATTTCGCTGTCGGTCTCGATGCGGATGACCTTGCCGCGGCGGCGGCGCTTCAATGCCGTCTCGAAGAAGCGAACCAGATCTTCCGCTTCTTCTTCGACTTCCAGATCGCTGTCGCGAATGATGCGGAACGTACCAGCACCCCGGACTTCGTAGCCAGGGAACAGCCGGTCGGTGAACATGCCGACGACATCTTCCAGCGTGATGTAGCGGATCGTCGTGCCGTCATCTGGCAGGCGCACGAAGCGATCGAGCGTGGTGGGCAGGCGAAGCAGGCCGGTCATCGGCTCCTTGCCGTGGAGGCTGTGCAGCTGGAGGCCCATGGAAAAGCCGAGGTTCGGAATGAAGGGGAAAGGATGCGCCGGGTCGATCGCCAGCGGGGTCAGCACCGGGAACAGGTCTTCCTCGAAATCCGTCGCCAGCCATGTGCGGTCTTCGGCGGAGAGCGCATTGGGGCGTACGATGAGGATGTCTTCCTGCGCCAGATATTGCTGCAGCACGGCGAGCGAGGCCTGCTGCTCCATCTGGAGATTATCGATTTCCTGCAGGATCGAGTCGAGCTGCTCGGCCGGCGTCTTGCCATCGGGGCTGCGGATGACGATACCCTGACGGACCTGACCTTCGAGGCCGGCAACACGCACCATGAAGAATTCGTCGAGGTTGGCAGCCGAAATGGACAGGAACCTGACACGCTCCAGAAGAGGATGCGCTGTATTCAACGTTTCTTCCAGAACGCGGCGATTAAACTGCAGCCAGGAGAATTCGCGGTTGATGAAGCGGTCGGAGCTTGCAAGCTGCTCCTCGAAGCTCGGGATCGCGTCTACAACAACTTCCTTGGTTTCCGACGTTCCGGCGATCTGGTCCATGAGCTCCATCCTCAGTTTAAGCCTTTCGGCCGTATAATGTTTTGACGACGGAACTGTGACAGTCAATCTCCTGCGTCAGTCTGGCCGAAACTCTCCAGCACTTCCGAAGCCAGCGCCCGGTTGATACGCGTGCCGCGGGAAAGCGCCAGATGATCCAGCTGCTCAACGACGCGCTGCGCCGTTTCGAGCGAACGCTCCATCCGGTTGACGATATAGCTCACCAGTTTGTCATCAATATTAAGCTGCCGATCGGAAAACAGCTTTATCATTACCTGGGCGAGAAGCTCCTCGTCAGGCTCGCCGATTTCAACGACGGTGGCTGCCTTCAGCCGCGACTTGAGGTCCGGCAGGTCCACGGCCCAGGAAGTCGGCCAGAGCCGGGACGTCATCAGCAATGTCTGTCCGTGCTGACGCACGGCATTGATGACATGGAAAAGCTCGGCATCGTCAAAGCCGCGCCGGTCGGCATCCTCGAACAGGACCGGGCCGCCTGCGGCGATTTGCGATGCGTTGGAACCAACGACGGGATGGATTTCCTTCCCCCCCGACAGCTCGCGCCAGATATGGGCGAGATGGGATTTTCCCGATCCGACCGGGCCTGCCAGCACGACAACCGGTGAAGGCCAGTTGGGCCACTCGTCGACGATAGACACGGCAGCGGCCATACGTTCGGACACCATGAGGTCGTCGCGTCCGCGGGCGGCATCGTGGGAAAATTGCAGGGGCAGCTGTTCGCCCTTGCCTTGCGGGCGGTCCATAGGGTCAGTCATAAAATTTCAGTTATTCTCAGGAGCTTCGATTTCACGCGCGGCGGTCTTGTGGTCGACGGCGTGGGCTGCGCCTTCCTCCCAGGGGAGTTCGGCGGAGCGGCCATAATAGATATCGCTGTCAAGATATCGTGCCAAGGCGAAACGGACAAGCACGCCAACCACCGCAGCCGCGGGCACGGCGATGAGAAGGCCGACGAAACCGAACAGCGCGCCGAAGGCAAACAACGCAAACATCAGCCAGACCGGATGCAGGCCGACGCTCTGGCCGACCAGTTTCGGCTGCAGGATATTGCCCTCGAGGAACTGGCCGGAGAAAAAGACGGCGGCTACGGCGAGGATCCAGGGGAAATCCGGCCAGAACTGTACGAGTGCCACGCCAATCGCCATCACCAGTCCGATGAGCGAACCGATATAGGGGATGAACGAGATCATGCCGGCGACAAAGCCGATCAGCAGGCCGAAATTCAGCCCGACGAGCGACAGGCCGACTGCGTAGTAAATGCCGAGGATCAGGCAGAGCGAGCCCTGGCCACGGATGAAGCCGGCAACCGACTGGTCCATATCGCGGGCGATCTGGCGCACGACCTGCACCTGATCCCGAGGGATCCAGCTATCGACCTTGCGCACCATGCGATCCCAGTCGAGCAGGATGTAGAAGGCGACGACCGGGGTGACGACCAGCAGCGACATGACGTCGACGATCGCCTTGCCGGAATTCCAGATCTGCGCCAGCAAGGATCCGACAAAACCTGCCCCCTGGCTCAGCACCTGGGAAAAGTTCTCCTTCACCGTTTCGATCTGGGCCGAGACCCAGGGAGGCAGGAAGGATGTCTGCGGGCTGGAGATGATCTGCTGCAGTTCTGTGATGTAGCCTGGAAGCGCCGCCGCAAACTGGGTGAACTGGCTGATAATGATCGGGATGACCAGCATCAGTGCCAGCACGAAGATGGTGACGAAGCAGACAAGGATGACGATTGTCGCCATGGTGCGGCTGAGGCCCCGGCGCTCCAGCCAGTCGGCAACCGGATCCAGGAAATAGGCGAGCGCCATGCCGGCCACGAAGGGCAGAAGGATGGACGAGAAAAACCACAGGAAAAGAATGAAGCCGACAAGCACGCCTAGCCAGAACAGGATGTGGCGCTTCAGGCTTGCGCCACTGACGTGATACGGCATGTCTGCTCCTTGTCGATCGCTATTCGCGTTTCCATGGCATATGAGGGGCTTGCCGGACGAGGTCAAGTTCACATCCCGGTTAGCGAGCATGCCTGTGAAATGCCTTCAAAACATGGCCGAAACGCTTGCATATCCGGGCGCGTCGTGCAATTGGCGGCAGCTTATAGTTCCCTTTGGGTCCGGACTGGAGATGGATTATGAGCGAGGCAGGCAAGAACGGTCTCACCTATAGCGATGCAGGCGTCGATATCGACGCCGGTAACCTGATGGTCGAGAAGATCAAGCCGGCGGTGCGTTCCACCCGGCGTCCCGGCGCAGACGGCGAGATTGGCGGTTTCGGCGGCCTGTTCGACCTGAAGGCCGCGGGTTTCAACGACCCGATCCTGGTTGCGGCCAATGACGGTGTCGGCACCAAGCTGAAGATCGCCATCGACGCGGATTTCCATGACACGGTCGGCATCGACCTCGTTGCCATGTGCGTCAATGACCTCGTCGTTCAGGGTGCGGAACCGCTTCTGTTCCTCGATTATTACGCTACCGGCAAGCTCGATCCCGATCAGGGTGCTGCGATCGTCAAGGGCATTGCAGCGGGCTGCGTCGAATCCGGCTGCGCGCTGATCGGCGGCGAGACGGCCGAAATGCCGGGCATGTATTCCGACGGCGATTACGACCTTGCAGGTTTTGCAGTCGGTGCTGCCGAACGCGGCCAGCTTCTGCCGGCCGGCGATATCGCGCCCGGCGACGTCATCCTCGGGCTGACCTCTTCCGGCGTTCATTCCAACGGTTTCTCGCTGGTGCGCAAGATCGTCTCGCTTTCCGGCCTCGGCTGGGATGCCGCTGCCCCGTTCGCGGCAGACAAGAAGCTCGGCGAAGCGCTGCTAACCCCGACCCGCATCTATGTGAAGCCGCTTCTGAAGGCGATCCGCGAGACGCATGCCTTGAAGGCGCTTGCCCACATCACTGGCGGCGGTTTTCCGGAAAATATTCCGCGCGTCCTGCCGAAGCAGCTTGCTGCCGAGATCGAGCTCGGCAACATCCCAGTTCCGGCTGTATTCTCCTGGCTGGCGAAAACCGGCGGTGTCGAGCCGAAGGAAATGCTGCGCACCTTCAACTGCGGCGTCGGCATGATCGTCGTCGTGTCTGAAGAAAACGCCAAGGCGGTGACCGACGTGCTCTCCGCCGAAGGCGAGACGGTCGTACAGCTCGGCCGCATGGTAGAGCGCGCGGAGGGCGGTGCCGGCGTCATCTACAAGGGCACGCTCGGCCTGTAATTTCTCAATGTCTTGAGGATGAGATCATGAACTCGGCCAAAAAGCGCGTCGTCGTCTTCATCTCTGGCGGCGGCTCCAACATGGTATCGCTGGCCGATACCTGTGCGGAACCCGGTTTTCCGGCCGAGATCGTCGCCGTCATCTCCGACAAGCCGACTGCGGGTGGGCTCGCCAAGGCCGAGGCGCGCGGCATCAGGACTTTTGTCTTCGAGCGTAAGGCCTATGCCGGCAAGGCCGAGCATGAGGCGGCAATCCTCGATGCGCTTGCCGATATCAACCCGGACATCATCTGTCTCGCCGGTTACATGCGGCTGATCTCGGGCGATTTCATCCGCCCCTATGAGGCCCGTATTCTCAATATCCACCCGTCCCTACTGCCGCTCTTCCCCGGTCTGCACACGCATCAACGCGCCATCGACGCCGGCATGAAGATTGCCGGTTGCACCGTGCATTTCGTCACCGAGGGCATGGACGAAGGCCCGATCGTGGCGCAGGCGGCCGTGCCGGTTACCTCCGACGATACAGCCGATACGCTGGCCGGCCGCGTGCTGACCGTCGAGCACAAGCTCTATCCGATGGCATTGAGGCTGCTTGCAGAGGGCAAGGTGAGGATGGAAGGTGGCAGGGCTGTGTTTGCTTCCGGAAATGACGCTGCTATTTCCGATCAACGTATCGTCTCTGCTGGCCTGTAGGCTCAAATCATCGCCCAATTGACCCCCGTTTTCGCTGGCCTTATCCTCAAAGAAAAGGTGGAGCAAAACGATGACGATCACAGTCAATATCGGCGACGCCGATCTCAACGAACTGCTTGCGAAAGTGGAAGCCGGCGAGGACGTTATCCTTGCGCGGAACGGCAAACCTGTGGCGCAGATGACAGGAGTATCCCAGCCGAGCAGTAGGACAGAGTTGATAGACACCATCCTCCGCGAACGGGAAGGTCGTAAGCCGGTTACTCAGGAAGAGATTGCAGAATGGAAGCAGATCGGACGCCGATAAACGGTTTTGTTCTGGACGCCTCCATAGCTCTTGTCTGGTTTTTGCCTGATGAAAAAAGTTCTGTTGCGGACACCACTCTGAAACGTCTGGATGGCGCCAAGGCAACAGTGCCGGATGTTTTCTGGCACGAAATGCGAAATGTCCTGCTGACGTCCTACCGACGTAACCGTTTGTCGTTGGCGGAAGTCTGGCATTCTATGCATCGCCTGGGCCAACTCGGCATCATCACTGCCGCCGGGCTTAACAACAATCATATCCTAACACTTGCCGAGCGCCATAATCTCACAGCGTATGATGCAGCCTATCTAGCTGTGGCCCTTGAGACCAAGTTGCAGCTCGCGACGCTCGACAAGCAGTTGATCGCCGCAGCGATGCAGGAAAACGTGCGACTGCTCACGTGACGTGGATACCCTCAGGCCGCCATCATCTGCAGCGGATGCAGGGTTCCGTCACTATAGACAAAACGGCCGTCGCGGAAGGTGGCGCGGATGCGGTGGACGTCGCCGGTCTCGACAGCCACGAGATCGGCGCGCTGGCCGATCGAAATCTCGCCGCGATCGGTGAGACCAGCGGCACGGGCAGCGTTGGATGTTGCCATCGCAACTGCCTTGGGCAGGCCAATGGTCATGATGTCGGAGAGCTTGAAGATTGCAGGAACGAAGGCGGCCGGATGATAGTCCGCCGCGATCGTGGAGAGAAGGCCGGCGCTGGCTGCGTCGAGTGCGCTCAAATTGCCCGACATCGAAGCGCCACGCAGGGCATTCGGCGCGCCCATCAGCGTGTGAAGGCCACGGCGAATGGCTTCCTCGGCAGCTGCCTTGGTCACCGGGAATTCGCTGATCGTCACGCCGAGTTCGAACATCTCGATGACCTTCTCGACGCTGTCGTCATCATGCGAGGCGAGCGACAGGCCGTGTTTTTTCGACAGCGCGACGATTTCCTTCAGCCGCGTCTCGATTTCCGGGTTGCTGCGCATCTCGATGCGCTTGTTGATCATCTCCTGCGCAGTCTCTAGCGAAATCGAGCGGCGCTCGGACATGCTCAGCACATAGGCTTCGATATTGTTGTACTGGCCCTGCCCCGGCGTGTGATCGGTCAGCGATACCATGTCGATCTCTCCTGCCTCCAGCAGCCGCTCCAGCGTTGCTGCTGCACCGACATTGGTGATCTCGTAACGGGCATGGACGCGATGGTCGATCAGGAGATCCTCGCGCAGCCGGTTGATGCCCTCGATCACCGCTGAGGTCGTTTCCAGCGAACGGACATTGCCGTAGACACTTTCGGTGGCGAAGGAGACGGCGGCATAAGCAGTCGTCACGCCATGAGCCGCAAGTTTCTTGTCCAACTCATGGATGCCGAAATCGATCGGCATCTCCGCCTTGGGGCGCGGGGAAATCTCGCGCTCGATCATGTCGCCGTGCAGATCGACGAAACCCGGCATCAGATAACGCCCGCCACCGTCGATCACCGCATCGGCAACCGCTTCATCACGGATTTCGGCGATCGCGCCGTCCTCGATCCGAACCGATCCGCCTTCAACGATCTGGTCCGGCAAAACGAGGGTGAAATTGCCGAGCCACATGATCATCTCCTAATGCTTTCGGTCTGTCGGCTGGAGCCGTTAGGCGCGTTTCGTGACATTCGTATGAAACCGCGAAGATTTCACAAAGAGCGTGCGTCTCAGGCCGAAGCCAGCTCCGCACGATGCAGCATTGCCCACTGCAATGCGATGATCGTCTTGGCATCGGTGATTTCGCCGGTGGCGATCATCCGGTAGGCGTCGTCGAGGCCGAGTGTGACGACTTCGATATCCTCCGCCTCACCTGCAAGGCCGCCGCCGAGACCGGTCCGCCTGTCCGCATCGACGCTGGCGATGAAGAGCGACAGCTTTTCCGTCAGCGCGCCGGGGCTCGCATGGACATCACAGATATAGCGCGCCTTCTCTATGCTGAAACCGGTCTCTTCCATCGCCTCGCGGACCACGGCTTCGGCCGGGATTTCACCTGCATCCACGAGGCCCGCCGGGATTTCCAGCATGTAGGCCGGGTCGCCATTTGCAAATGCGCCGGAGCGGAATTGGCGGACGAGAGTGATGGTATCGTCGACTGGATTATGCAGAAGGATGGCAGCGGCACTACCGTGATCATGGACCTCGCGATCGACCGTAACGACGCGCCCGTCCGGCATGCGCTGTTCGAAGGTGAGCATCTCCAACGTCACGAACCCCTTCCACAGGGTCTTTCTCGATACGAGGCGCACCCGCTCTGCTTCGGAAGTGTCGATGTCGATCATGTCCGTTCCTGTACTTCTGATTCTTGTCGATGATGCAGGATCAGCTCTTGCGGAGCCAGACCTTGTTGTCGTGAACGGCGGCACCACCGAAGGGAGCGACAGGATCGGCGCCGGTCAGGACGTTGATCCCCTCCCCATCGAGATGTGCGTCGTTCGGCCACAGACCTTCGGCGATCAACACCCCCGGCTTTGCGCCCGGCACCAGCCTCGCATGAAGGCGGATCTCGCCACGTAGATTGCCAAGACAGACGATATCGCCATCGACGACGCCCAGACGTTCGGCATCGGTCGGTTCGATCATCACTTCCGGCCGGCCTTCCTTCTGGATCGAGCTTTTCGTCTCGGCAAAGCTGGAATTCAGAAAGCTGCGCGATGGCGAGGTCGCCAGCCGGAACGGATGTTCGGCATCGACCGTCTCGATTACCGCGACATGGTCCGGAAAACGCGGCAGTTCCGTGTGTGGGCCGAGCGGACCGACGCTATCCGGTGTGCGGTCGGGCGAAGGGCCGTTTATCCAGTCCGGCGAGAAGCGGAATTTTCCATCCGGATAACCGAAACCGTTGATGTAATGGGCGGTATCGAAATCCGGCTGGGCGTCGATCCACTTGTCGGCCTTCAGATCCTCATAGGAGCCCCAGCCACTATCTTCGAGAATGCGGTCTATATGGCTGCGCTCATCCTTGCCGAAACCGGCAAAATGATAGACGCCGAGGCGCTTTGCCAGTTCCTCGATGACGAAGAGATTGGTGCGTACGGTCGATGGCGGCTCGACCAGCTTGGGGCCGAGTAGGATATGCTGCTGGCCGCCGGCGCGATATAGATCGTCATGTTCGAGGAACATGGTCGCCGGCAGCACGATATCGGCCATTTTGGCCGTATCGGTCATGAACTGTTCGTGCACGGCGGTGAACAGGTCGTCGCGCAAAAATCCCTGTTTCACGAGGCGCTGCTCCGGCGCGATGTTCATCGGATTGGTGTTCTGGATCAGAAGCGCCGTGACCGGGCCCCGATGACGCAGAGCCACCGGATCGCCGGTCAGCACGCGGCCGATCTGCGACTGGTCGAGCATGCGGATCTCGGGGTCCATATAGGCCGTGCCCATCAGCTCGGACTTGTTCAGCCGAAAGATCTCGCCGTTGTTATGGAAGGCGCCGCCGCCTTCGTATTGCCAAGAGCCGAGAACGGTCGCGACGGACAATGCGGCATGCATGGCCGCCGTGCCGTTGCGCTGGCGGGAAAAACCGTAGCCGAGGCGGAAGAAGGTTTTCTTCGTCGTGCCGATCAGACGAGCGAAATCCTCGATCTCCTCGACCGAAAGGCCCGTAATTTCAGAGGCCCATTGCGGCGTGCGAGATTTCAGGTGCGCTTCGAGGCCTGCCGGGTCATCGGCATATTTCGCCATATATTCGCGGTCGGCATAACCGTCGCGGAAAGCGATATGCATGAGGGCACAGGCGAGCGCGGCATCGGTGCCGGGGCGCAGGACGATCTTCACGTCCGCCTGTTTCATCGTCGGGTTATCGTAGATGTCGACGACGACGATTTTCGCGCCGCGTTCCTTGCGGGCCTTCACCGCATGGGTCATCACATTGACCTGGGTTGCGACCGCATTGGTGCCCCAGATGACGACGCAATCGGACTTGGCCATCTCGCGCGGATCAGGGCCGCGCAATGCGCCTGTGCCCATCACATAACCAGTCCAGGCCATATTGGTGCAGATCGTGCCCATGAAGCCGGAATACTTCTTCGCATGGCGCAGACGCTCGATGCTGTCGCGCTGTACCTGCCCCATCGTGCCTGCGTAAAAATACGGCCAGACGGCTTCGGACCCATGTTTCGCTTCAGCCTTGATGAATGCGTCGGCGATCTCGTCGAGCGCAGCCTGCCAGGAAAGCTCCTGCCAGTTGCCATCGCCCTTCGCCCCTTTGCGGCGCTGCGGCACCATGAGACGGCCCGGATGGTAGATGCGCTCGGAATAGCGCGCGACCTTGGCGCAGATGACGCCCGCCGTATAGGTATTGTCCGACGACCCGCGCACGCGGCCGATCCTGCCGTCCTCGGTCAGATCAACATCCAGCGCGCAGGCGCTCGGACAGTCGTGCGGACAGACGGTATGGCCGACTGAATTGTGGCCGGGCTTGCTTTTGGCAGAGATGGGGGTCGCGATGTTCATGGGTTTTCTATATTGCAAGCTGAGGCGCGCCAAAAGCGCGATTTGGCAGCCATCAATTTTATTCAAGCGAGACACAAGCCCAGATGAACTACCGGCATATCTATCACGCGGGCAATTTTGCCGATGTTCTCAAGCACGCCGTTCTGGCGCGGCTGGTTCGTTACCAGCAGAAAAAGGACAAGGCATTTCGCGTGCTCGATACCCATGCCGGCATCGGGCTTTACGATCTGTCGTCGGAAGAAGCGCAGAAGACCGGTGAATGGGTGGACGGGATCGGTCGGCTGATGGAGGCAGAGCTTCCTGCAGATGTGGCCGAAATCCTCGAACCCTATTTCACCGCGATCCGGGAATTGAACCCCGCGGGCGGCATCAAGCTTTATCCGGGCTCGCCAAAGCTTGCCCGCATGCTGTTTCGCCCGCAGGATCGGCTTTCGGCGATGGAACTGCATCCGGAAGACTATAACCGTCTGCACAATCTGTTCGAGGGTGACTTCCAGGTTCGCGTGACGGAGCTCGATGGCTGGCTGGCGCTCGGTGCGCATCTACCGCCGAAGGAAAAGCGCGGCATCGTTCTGGTCGATCCGCCTTTCGAGGAGAACGGCGAATACGAGCGGCTGGTGAAGGGGCTTGCTAATGCCTACCGCCGCTTTTCCGGCGGCACCTATTGCCTCTGGTATCCGATCAAGAAGGGCGCGCCGATCAAATCCTTCCATGAGGAGCTTCAGGCGCTGGAAATCCCTAAAATGCTCTGCGCCGAACTTTCGGTGAAAAGCGATCGCGAAACGACCGGGCTTTCCGGCACCGGTCTCATCATCGTCAACCCGCCCTTCACGCTGAAGGACGAACTGCATGCGCTACTGCCGGTACTCAAAACCGTACTTGGTCAGGATCGTTTTGCCTCGCAACGCGCCTTCTGGCTGCGTGGCGAAGAGGGCGGACGCGGCGAGGAATAATCGCCCAGAAGCTCTCTAAGCCTTTTCCTGATGCTTGGCCCGCTGGATATCCAGCGGCTCATCGCGGCGAAACTGCGAGCGCTCGAAAACGAAGATCACCACCAGCGCCATGACGAAGGGGATGATCAGATAAAAGAGCCTGAAGACAAGCAGTGCCGCGATGACATCGGCCGGGTTCATGTCCGGAAGCCCCATGACGAAGACCAGTTCCAGGACACCGAGACCACCCGGTGCATGGGAAAGAAGAGCCGCGGAAAAGGAGACGAGAAAAATCCCGAGCACGACCATATATCCGGGATTTCCCACCTCCGGCAGGGCAAAATAGATAATGCCAGCAGCGCCGATCAGCTCGATCGGTGCGATCAGAAGCTGCGGCAGCACGACCCGTGGTGCGGGATAGACGATATTGACCGTCCCCAGTTTCGACAGCCGGAGTGTCAATGGCTTCAGCTTCATGAAGCTCGCGACGACGTAAAGACCGATCAACACCAGCAGCAGATAGCCCAGCGCAGCCGAAGCTTCGACCGGGATCAGGTCACCGAACCGCGCAATCACTTCAGGCTCGATGACAAGAATGATGCCGATCAGCATCAGCGTTCCGAGAATGAAGGTGAAGGAACACATGGCGATAAGGACGCCGATTTCCGCCGGTGTCATGCCCCTCGTCGAATAGGCGCGGTAGCGGACAACGGCACCGGAAACGACGGAGGCGCCAATATTATGCGACAATGCGTAGGTGGTGAACGAACAGACGGTGATGAAAAACCAGTCGATTTTGCGCCCGAGATGCAAGAGGGCTATCCGGTCGTATCCCGCCAAAGCCCAGTAGGCGACGAGGCTTGAAGCCGCGGCCAGGCACCAGTGTGTCTTGGGAATTGCCGCGAGGCTTACCCACAGATCATCGAGCGAAAGCCCCCTCAATTCCTTGTAGAGAAGCCACGCCGAAAGCGCTATCGTAAGGCCGCCAACGGCAGGCCACAGGTATTTCTTGAATGTCATTCAGCTGTTTCGCTCTTTGCTCCCCACCTCGATCACTGCACGCAGCCATCAGCGAATTTGCACTCTATTCGCTTGGACACTGAACATTCAACAATTACAACGCTCTCGTGTTCCAATGGTGAGGATTCGTGATCATGATGAAGAAATCGTCGGCTCTCCGCGAGGTCCTTTTTGCCGCAGCGATCATGCTCGCAACCGCGGTTTCGGCATTGTCCCCGGTCAATGCGCAGGAACGTCGCCAGGATCGGCAGCCGGACCGCGCCGGGAATTTCGATTTCTACGTGCTCTCGCTCTCATGGTCTCCGACCTTCTGCGCCACTGCCAAGGGCGGTCGCAACGACCAGCAATGCGGCATCGACAAACGGTTCCGCTTCGTCGTGCATGGCCTGTGGCCACAATATGAAAAGGGTTATCCGGACTTTTGCCGAACCTCCGAGCCTGAACGGGTACCGCGTACGGTTGGCGAAAAGATGTTCGACATCATGCCATCGATGGGACTTGTCGGCCATCAGTGGCGAAAGCACGGCAGCTGCTCCGGGCTGAATCAGGAGACCTATTTCGACAAGGTCCGCCAGGCTTATGAGCGTGTCGCGATTCCTGCCGACCTGACCCGCGGCGACCGGCCGCTCAACCTTTCCGCGGACGAAATCGAACAAAAGTTCCTCAGCGCCAATCCCGGCATGAGTCACCGCGGCATCGCCGCGAGCTGTGAGGGACGCCAGTTGGAAGAAATCCGCATCTGCCTCACCAAGGATCTCGCATTCCGCGACTGTGCCGAAGTCGACCGCCGAGGCTGCACGATCAGCCAGGTCACCCTTCCGCCAGCCCGCTGACATTTCAAAGAGGAAAGCCTGATGAAAATTCTATATTCCCCAGCATCCCCCTACTCGGCCAAGTGCCGCATGGCGGCGCGCCACCTCGGTATCGAACTGACAGAGGTGAAGACCGATACCAATACTGCGCCGGCGGAACTGACGGACAACAATCCGCTGGGCAAAATCCCGGTACTGATCCGCGACGGTGAAGCGCCGATCTATGACAGCGTCGCGATCATGCATTTTCTCGACCGCAAGTCGGGCGGCAAACTTTATCCAAAAAAGGATGAGAAGCGCACCGAAGCGGAAGTGCTCGAAGCGCTGTGCGACGGTGTGATGGACTGCCTTCTCTCGATTGTCTACGAGCGCCGTTTCCGCGGCGAGGAAAATGCCTATCAGCCGTGGATCGACAAGCAGTGGGCAAAGGTGGTCAAGTCGCTCGACCATCTGGAAAAGAACCTGCCGAAGACCGGCAAGAAACTGCATGGCGGCCATTTCGCGCTCGCCGCAATGATCGGTTATCTCGACCTGCGCTTTAACGGCCAATGGGCCGAAGGCCGCCCGGAACTCGCTTCCTGGCCGGATATCTTTGCCAAGAAGTTTTATCATTATGCGGAGATGAAGGCTGCTGCATAGGCCTGGCCCGGACATTGCTTTTCAATGCATCGGAAACGATCAAGGGGGCCGCTCAGGCCCCTTGAAATTTTGACTTCCGGCCCGGCCTGCAGCAACCGAATGTGCTTGCCATCCGAAGCAATCGGATCGACAACATGTCATCTAGAAAAAGGAGAAAAAGATGGCCAAGGGTCAGGTGCGAAGCAACAAGGAAGTCCGGAAACCCAAAAAGGAGAAGGGCGCCGAGAAGGTCGCGAAAACGCTCGGTTCTCAGGTGAAGAACTCCGAAAGCTCCATCACCAAAAAATAACACAAGCCACCGGACGGTGGCCAGCGACATTGGCGACGACGGGACTTGGCGGGATGACGTTGAAGCGTCTCCAGCAGAAGATGAATTTTCTTGCTGAAGGGATGCTATCTCTCCCTGCAGGCACGAGCCGACAACCCGATCGTTCAACTCTCGATATACTTAGACTTTCCTCCTATATGCCCAAGCACCTGAAATGCTTGCCCTCACCCCTCCCTCCGCTACTATGAGACGAACGGCGGGAGGCCGTGATGGAGGAAATCAGATGACATTCACTGCATTGACGCGGCGTGCCGCGCTTGTTCTTGCCGGAACAGCACTTTCAGCGCTCTCGTTCGGCCATCAGGCGAATGCCCAGACCTTTCCCGACCGGACGATCACGCTGGTCGTGCCCTTCGCTGCCGGCGGCTCCACGGATGTGGTCGGCCGCGTGGTGGCGCAGAAGATGGGCGATATCCTCGGCCAGCAGGCGGTGGTCGAAAACGTTGCCGGCGCAGGCGGCAATCTCGGTGCCGACCGCGTGGCCCGCGCAGACCCGGATGGCTACACGATCCTCATGGGCACCGTCGCAACACACGCCCTCAACCCCTTGATCCTGAAACAGAAACCGTACGATCCGGAAAAGGATTTCTCACCGGTTTCACTGCTCGTCATCGTGCCGAATGTGCTGGTCGTCAATCCGAAACTCGAAGTCAATTCCGTCGCGGAACTGATCGAGCTCCTGAAGAAGGACCCGGACAAATATTCCTACGCATCGTCGGGCAACGGCACGCCGCTGCATCTCTCCGGCGAGCTGTTCAACAGCATGGCTGGCGTGAAAATGCAGCACGTTCCCTACAAGGGTGCCGGTCCTGCTCTCAACGACCTTCTCGGCAACCAGATTTCGATCATGTTCGACAACCTCCCCTCGTCCTCCAGCCATATCAAGGGCGGGACGCTGAAAGCGCTCGGCATCACGACGAAGGAACGCGCGCCCTCGTTCCCTGACGTGCCGACCGTGGCCGAGACCGTGCCAGGTTATGAAACCTACACTTGGAACGCCCTGTTCGCGCCCGCCGGCACGCCTCCGGAAGTGGTCGCCAAGCTCAACGAAGCCGCCAATACGGCGTTGAAGGACCCAGCCGTCGCTGGTCGGATGAAGGACTTTTCCGCCACGATCGTCGGCTCCACGCCGGAAGAACTCGGCAAGCATGTGACCGCCGAGCTCGCCAAATGGAGCCCGGTGGTCAAGGCCGCCAACATCCAGATGGACTGAAGATTTTCGCATACAAAAAAGCCCGCGGCATTCACGCCGCGGGCTTCCCCAGCCTGTTTAGGCTATAGGTCTGATTAGAACTTCACGCCGATACCGACCTTGACGCTGTGATCGTCATAGCCCTTCGAGAAGGAGCCGCTATCGAGATTGTAGTCCTTGGAACCGTAGTCGGTGTAACGGTATTCGAGACGGGCCGTGATGTTGCTGGTGACGAAGGCTTCAGCACCTGCACCGACCGTGTAACCAACGGCAGTCTTGCTTTCCGACGAGGTTGCATCAGACAGCTTGTTGTCCTGGATGGCGACACCGGCCGTACCGTAGATCAGGAAGGGGTTCATGTCGTAACCGACGCGACCGCGCAGCGAGCCATTCCAGCCAGCCTTGCCTTCGAGATCCGGATAAGTGCCGTCCTTTTCGCCGTTGTAGGCGACATCGCCTTCAACACCGTAGACGATCTGGCCGCTCTGCCAGTTGTAACCGGTATAGAGACCGCCACCAAGCTTGCCATCACGATCGCCAGCGCCGAAACGGCCCCAGTCGTAAGCACCAGTTGCACCGAGGTAGTAACCCTGCCAGTTACCGACAGCCGGAGCCGGCTCGTCAACGGCGACCGGCGCCTGCGGGACCTGGTCTACAGCGTCAGCAGCATTGGCCGCGGAAATTGCGATGAAGCTGGCAGCCGAGGCCATCAGAGTTGCGATGAGAATACGCATACATTTTTCTCCTTTTAATGCTGCCGGGAAGGCGTCACATCAACATTGTTGGCGACAGCTTTGTTCCCTGCTCGCTGAGGAGAAATTTGGAGTGCAATTGAGGAAATGAGAGAGCCGAATTGTGAATTGTTTGCGGCAGACAGAAGGCTAAATCTTGATGTTGCATCACCGCAACATGTATTTCATTAACCCTAATACAATACTAATTTGTTGATTAACTGTTTTACATTTCTTTCTTATTTCTTAACAAGCCAAAATATCCAAGTCAATACACACGGTATTTGATAACAATCATCAAGCTGCACCCAAGATGTGCCTGTTGTTCGAGTTTAGATCAAACAGATCGCATCTCGGCTCCTCCCGTTTATGCTTCGAAATACCTGTCTATGCATACCGCTGCTGACCTCACACCGGCACGACCGTCCGAATGCCGCCGCATTTCGTCACCGGCCGCGATTGAGGCGCAACAACCGTGCCTGCTTCCAAACAGGTTCACCGGACACTATCTGTGAGAGCAGAAATCGACTTCGATTCGAGATATGGCGAGCCCGGCGCCTACGCGCGACGTGGCGGAGATATGTAATGAACGACAAGAAGCTGCCGGATGGCGGCGTTCTCTATGACGAGATCGATGATGACGAGGATGACGCAGCGGCGCCTGATACGCCTGCCGACGCGATTGCCGCGACAATCGACTGGAACGAGGCGCTGAAGAGCGAAAGCGGCCTTAAGGGTGCCGATCTGATTGCCGAATTCGTCAAGCACCTGCCGAATACGCCGGGCGTCTACCGCATGTTCAATGAGGCCGGCGATGTGATGTATGTCGGCAAGGCACGCAGCTTGAAGAAACGCGTCGGCAATTATGCGCAAGGGAGGCTGCATTCCAACCGCCTCACCCGCATGGTGCGCGAGACGACGCATATGGAATTCGTCACGACGCGGACGGAAACCGAGGCGCTGCTTCTCGAAGCCAACCTGATCAAGCGGCTGCGCCCGCGCTTCAACGTGCTTTTGCGCGACGACAAGTCGTTTCCCTATATTCTGATCAGCGGCGATCACCGCGCTCCTGCTCTATTGAAGCATCGCGGCGCGCGGGCACGCAAAGGCCAGTATTTTGGGCCGTTCGCCTCCGCCTCCGCCGTAGGCCGCACGATCAATTCACTGCAGCGCGCGTTCCTGCTGCGCACGTGCACCGACAGCGTGTTCGAGACGCGCACGCGACCCTGTCTTCTCTATCAAATCAAACGCTGTTCCGGCCCCTGCACGCATGAAATCAGTGATGCGGGGTATGCTGATCTGGTCAAGGAAGCATCGGACTTTCTGTCGGGCCGCAGCCAGAATGTGAAGAACACGATCGCTGCTCAGATGCAGGAAGCTTCGGAAGATCTCGATTTCGAGCGTGCGGCAGTCTATCGCGACCGACTGGCGGCACTTTCGCATGTCCAGAGCCATCAGGGCATCAACCCGGCCGGCGTCGAGGAGGCGGATATCTTCGCCATCCATCACGAGGGCGGACTGACCTGCATCCAGGTCTTCTTCTTCCGCACCGGCCAGAACTGGGGTAACCGCGCCTATTTCCCCAAGGCCGATCCGCAGATGACGGCGGCCGAAGTGCTGAACGCCTTCCTTGCGCAGTTCTACGACGACAAGCCGGTCCCGAAACAGATCCTGCTTTCCGAAACGGTCGAGGAACAGGATTTGCTGGCGCTCGCCTTTTCCGAAAAGGCAGGACACAAAGTGGCGATCCTGGTCCCACAGCGGGGCGAAAAGCGCGATCTCGTCGATCACGTTCTCGCCAATGCCCGCGAAGCGCATGGCCGCAAGCAGGCCGAAACATCCTCGCAGGCGCGACTGCTCAAGGGATTGGCGGAGACATTTGCGCTACCCTATCAGCCGCGCCGCATCGAGATCTACGACAACTCGCATATCATGGGCACCAATGCCGTCGGCGGCATGGTCGTGGCGGGGCCGGAAGGTTTCGTGAAGGGCCAGTATCGCAAGTTCAACATCAAATCGACCGACATCACGCCTGGCGACGATTTCGGCATGATGAAGGAAGTGATGACGCGGCGCTTTTCCCGCCTCATCAAGGAAGAGGGGATTCCGGACCGCAGCATTTCGGCTGGCACGAATGCCGAGGCCGCAATGGAAACGACCGGCGACGATATCAATGACGCCGCCTTCCCGGCATGGCCCGACGTGATCCTGATCGACGGCGGCCAAGGGCAGATGACGGCTGTCCGCGCCATTCTCGATGAACTCGGCATTCGCGATGTCGTCACCGCCATCGGCGTCGCCAAGGGCGTCGACCGCGATGCCGGCCGCGAGCGATTCTTTGCCGATGGCAAAAGCGACTTCTCGCTGCCGCCGCGCGATCCGGTTCTCTATTTCATCCAGCGCATGCGCGACGAGGCGCATCGGTTTGCGATCGGCTCGCACCGGGCACGACGCAAGAAGGAGATGATCAAGAACCCGCTGGACGAGATTTCCGGCATCGGACCGGGCCGAAAACGCAAGCTCCTGCAGCATTTCGGCACGGCCAAGGCCGTATCACGCGCGGGCCTCAACGATCTCATGGCCGTCGAAGGGATTTCAGAGGCTGTGGCCAAGCAGGTCTATAACCATTTTCACGAAACGAGGGCCAATTGATCCCGCTTCCGAGCCTCGATCTGGCCTTTCGCAACTCTCGGCGGATCGCCTGTCACAATCGTCTGTAAAAAAGCCGCGAAACCGGTTGACGCTTGGCCTTCGACGCATCAACTAGGGAACAACACGCACGCATAGGTACGATATGGCTTCCCGCGCATACAATATCCCCAATCTTCTCACCTATGCGCGCATCGTTGCCGTGCCGGTGATCGTTCTCTGTTTTTTCGTCGAGGGGAAGCTTGAAAGCTCTGACACTGCCCGCTGGACGGCGCTGTGGCTGTTTGTCATCGCCTCGCTGACCGACTATCTCGACGGCTATCTCGCCCGCATCTGGAACCAGACGTCGAATATCGGCCGCATGCTCGATCCGATCGCCGACAAGCTGCTGGTCGCCTCGGTCCTGCTGCTGATGGCAGCGGATGGAACGATTGCCGGCTGGTCGCTCTGGGCGGCGATCACAATCCTTTGCCGTGAAATCCTCGTATCGGGCCTGCGTGAATATCTCGCCGCGCTGAAAGTCTCCGTGCCGGTCACACGGGTCGCCAAATGGAAGACGACGATCCAGATGGTATCGATCGCCTTCCTGCTCGCCGGTCCCGCCGGCGACAAGGTCGTGCCTTATATAACCGAAATGGGTATCGCGCTTCTCTGGGTTGCTGCGATCCTGACCTTCTACACCGGCTACGACTACTTCAAGGCCGGCGTGAAGCATCTGGTGGATGCGGATTAAGGACTTTGGAATGAAGGTCAATCTCATCTATTTCGCCTGGGTTCGCGAACGTATCGGCAAGACCGAGGAGGAAATCGAGCTTCCTGAAAGCGTCGTGACCGTTGGCGATTTGCTGAATCACCTGAAGGGCTTGGGTGAGGTATACGAGGCTGCACTTGAATTTCCCGATGTGATCCGCGTGGCGATCAATCAGGAACATGTCGAGCATGACGAGGCGATCGCCGGTGCCCGTGAGATCGGCATATTTCCACCGATGACCGGCGGGTGAAACGGTGAGTATCCCCTCTCCCACCATCCGCGTGCAGGCGCATGATTTCGATCTTCAGGCGGAAGTCGATGCCCTGAGCGGTGGCCGCACGGATATCGGCGCGATCGTCTCATTCGTCGGGCTCTGCCGCAGCGAGCAGGGAAAGCTTTCGGCGCTGGAACTCGAGCACTATCCCGGCATGGCGGAAATGGAGATGAAGCGGATCGCCGATCTTGCAATCGAGCGTTTTTCGCTGATGGGGGCAACCGCCATTCATCGTCACGGCCGGATCGAGCCGGGCCAGAATATCGTGCTGGTCATCGCTGCCGCGCCGCACCGGCAGGCCGCCTTTGACGGCGCCAATTTCATCATGGATTACCTCAAGACCTCGGCCCCCTTCTGGAAGAAGGAACATGCGACCGACGGCACCGCCGGAGCGTGGATCGAGGCCAAGGGCATCGATGACCAAGCGAAGAACAAGTGGGACTGAATTCCACCTCCGTCAGATCGTTATCCGCTCCCGGCGGCTGAGAACAAGAAGCAGAACCAGCCCCGAAATTACCGCCAGATCGCGCCAGAAAATCGGGCCGTAGCCGCCCCATAGCGTTTCGGCTATCCCGACCAAAGCCGCCCCGGCCGCAGATTTGATCGGGCTTGAATGTCCACCCGCAGCGGCTATCAGCACGACTTTCAGACCGAAAAGCAGGCCGGCACCGAAATCCATCGTGCCGTAATAGGATGTCGCGAGTATGCCGCAAACTGAGGCATAGAGGGCCGCCAGCGCGTAAGCTGAGACGAAGATCCACGCGGAATTGACGCCGGACAGCTCTGCCGCAAGGGCATCGTCGGACACCGCCCGCCAGCAACGGCCGAAACGGCTATGCGCAAGCGCGATATGGCCGGCGAAAACCATCACCAGCATCAGCGCCGTGTTGATCACTTGCAGCATTGTCAGCCCAACGGAAAAGTCAGAACCCTGCCAGAAGACGATGCGGCCATTCAGGAAAGGCGGCAGCCAGAGTTCGCGCGTATCGGAAGCAAGCCGCGCACCTTCCATCAGCACCATCACCAGACCGAGTGAGGCGACGATCATGGCATTCGGCGATATGGCTGAAAGCGGCCGCATGACAAACTGCCCGATCGCAGCACCTGCCCCTACCCCACTGATCAATCCAAGCACCGCACCAAGCCCCAGCGATGCAGGCAGAACAAGCCACAGCCGATCCCAGCCTATATGGGCGAAGAGAATATAGATGTGGCCGGAAAAGGCGAAGATCGCACCGTAGGTGATGTCAGCGCGGCGGGTGACGGCAAAGGCGATCGCATAGCCGAAAGCCAGCGCCGCGTAGAGCGATGCGGTCGGCAAAGCATTGGCGATTTGCTGCAGGAAATAGGCCATCCGGCGCTCCAATACGTGAGATCGAATATAACTGGTAAAAGGCATTTTGGAAGTTATAATCGCCCATGACCTTTTCATGGACACCACATCGTTTTGCCGGGGGTGCGCTGGCGCTGGACGTCGCCAACAGCGTCATCCTGCGTTTCGACCCTGCCCGCAGCGTGGATCGATTTGCCGAACCGGCGCAACTGAATGCATTTGCGAAAGCGGCAGGCGAATTCTCCGCGGAACGCGCGCTGTTCGGCACGCCTGCTGCCCTACCGAAGCCGAACGAGGCATCGTTCATTGCCATGCGTGAGGCGATCGACGGTTATTTTCGGGCCTGCGTAAGCGAGGCAGAAACACCGCTGCTTCTCGCCTCCCTGCTGGAGGCGGTAGCCGCGATACTGCGGCTGGGAGCCAGGGGATCACTCGAGACCGAGACGGCCTATTCGGCTCTGAGGCTGTTGTCCGACACCGAAAAAAAGAGGATCAGGATCTGCGGCAATTGCGGCTGGCTGTTCATCGACCGCAGCAAGAACCGCAGCCGCATCTGGTGCGACATGACTGTGTGCGGCAACCGGGTCAAGGCTGCGCGTCACTACAATGCCAGGAAGGATCGGCTGCCATGAAGGGCACGGCGCTCGCGGCCGCTCTCGCAATCCTTGCTCTCGCCTCCTGCCAGCGAGAAACCGAAGGCAAGTTGGTCGAGCTCTCCGGACGCATTTTCGTGTTCAACTATCGCGTGGCCACAGCCAACTATCTCGTTACGCTGAAAAAGCTTCGCCCCTTGCCGGAGGGCAGCATCGTTGCGGCGGAGTTCGAAAATCCGAAGGGCGGTAATGCGCTCACGGCTCGGGAAAAGATCTTTCCGATCGACGAAAAGATCGTCATCCAGAGCCCGCATCTGCAATGCGTGCGCAAGGATCACCCCTATGCGGTGACCATTCGCATCCTGTCGGCGTCGGGAGATACGCTGCAGGAGATCGAAACGAGCATCACCTCGGATGTCGACCAGAGCGTGCTGCCCGCCAAGCCGCTCGTCGTCGGGCCCGGCTATACGCCCAATCCCGATGTCTTTCACGCGGATGGAAGCGAGGACATGTCGAGTGACAGCAGTTGCCCTAGATAACAAAAAAGCCGGTGCGTCAGCCCCGGCTTTTTTTCAATCATCAATCGTGTGGCGATTAGCCGACGATTTCGGTTTCTGCGAACCAGTAGGCGATTTCCTGAGCCGCGGTTTCCGGAGCATCCGAACCGTGAACCGAGTTTTCGCCGATCGACAGGGCGAACTGCTTGCGGATCGTGCCTTCGTCAGCGTTTGCCGGGTTGGTCGCGCCCATGATTTCGCGGTTCTTCAGGATGGCGCCTTCGCCTTCCAGAACCTGAACGATGGTCGGGCCAGAGGTCATGCCTTCAACCAGTTCGCCGAAGAACGGACGTTCCTTGTGAACTGCGTAAAAGCCTTCGGCTTCGCGCTTCGACATCCAGACGCGCTTGGACGCGATGATGCGCAGGCCGTTGTCTTCGAATACCTTGGTGATAGCGCCGGTCAGGTTGCGCTTGGTGGCGTCCGGCTTGATCATCGAGAAGGTGCGTTCAATCGCCATCTTGTCTATCCTTTGTTTCCAGGGGCACTTTGCCAGGGGAAAGTTGGCGGTGTTTACCCGCCCCAAGCGCCGGAAACAAGGGGGTCTTGGCCTTTGTCTTGGCTATTGTCATCCCGCCAAGCCGAATTTCACGCCGCCGTCACACTGCGCCCGACGCCTTCATGCAGGTCGAGGCAGCGCTCGAACCACTTCGTCACCGGGTCATCGGCAGCAAGCACATTCCCGCCGCTGGTGATCCGCATCCACTGCAGCGCGCCGAACAGGATATAATCGGCAAACAGCGGACCATCGCCACCGATAAAATCCTGATAACCGAGCATCTGACGCATCGGCTCCAGCTTTGCCGCAAAGCCTGCAACAGCAGCCTCACGCCCGGCACGCAGATCTTCCAGTGACCTGCCCAGCATCTTCTCGCGTGTCGTCCTGAAATAGGTCCGGTCGGTCTCGTCCAGCATGTCGTGGATATCGGCAACCGCAATGCCGGTGATCGCCGGATGGATAATGCTTTGCGAGAACCGCTCGACGAACCGTGAAAGCGCCTTGCCGCCCTCTCCGCCGAACAAGGTCGGCTTGTTCGGATAGTGCTCCTCCAGATAAAGCGCGATATCGAAACTGTCGCGGATCAGCTCGTTGCCGTCCCGCAGGATCGGAACCGTCCTGGAAAATCCGTTCTCCAGTTCCGGTATCTGGGTGAAGGGCGTCGGCTTCTCGATGAAATCCAGCTCCTTGTGCTTCAGCGCCAGAACCACCTTCCAGCAATGGGGAGAAAATGGACGGCTCTCGTCGGCACCGCAAAGGGAATAAAGGATACGGGTGGTCATCAAGGGGCTCCAAATCTTCCGTTCGAAACCTGATGATGATCAGGAATTCGGCTGCAATCCAATCAGAAGATTTCATGCATTGCATAAGTCCATCGTGATGCGCTTTGCTGTAGAGGGAAATTCTCGAAACGGGCCACGCGGGAGGACCATATGCAGCGCCATTTCCAGATGCTTGCCGATTACAATCGCTGGGCCAACACCCGGATCTATGATAGCTGCGACGCCCTTAACGACGCGGATTATCGTGTCGACCGCGGCGCATTTTTCGGCTCTGCGCATCGCACGCTCAACCATCTTCTCGTCGCTGACCGGATCTGGCTGAGACGCATCACGGGCGTCGGCACGGCACCAATGGAACTCAACGTCATACTGTTCGAGGATTTTGCAGAACTTCGTACCGCGCGAAAGGCCGAAGATGACCGCTTCATCGCGCTGACAAAATCCCTTTCGCCGCAGGATTTCGAGCGCGCGGTGACTTATACGCCGGTCAGCAATCCCGTTCCTGTTACCGATCCGCTCGCCGGCATGCTGGCACATGTGTTCAACCACCAGACCCACCATCGCGGGCAGATCCACACGATCCTGACCTCGCTCGGCCAGCCCTCCATCGTGCTCGACATGATTGCGTTTCTGAGGACGGATGGAAAACACTGGATGTCGTGAACTGGGCCTTAACCCTCTTTCGCACGAATCCGAGCCTCAATTGCAATCCATGGCCGTATTTCAGCGGATGTTAACGCGCTGTCGCAATCAATCGTCTTCACGCACGAACGATCAGGAGACGACGGATGCCGACCCAGGCCCGAAAAGCAGCTCAGGACAGGACATTGCAGGCGGTAAGCCAACATATGGCCCGCATCGAGGTGAACGGCCTGCCGCGCAATTACGAGCTCTTTTACGAGGCTCATTGCGGCACCGACGTCGGGCTGTCGCGCGAAGTCATGGCCCTGCCGGTATCACCTAACCAGACGGCGCTGGACGAGATCGGCATCCGCTACCAACTGCCGGGCTTTGTTGCCAGCGGCCTGCCGAAATCCCGCAATCCGGATATCCTGCTGATCGCCAGCCTGCGCGAGAAGATGGCGAGCGGCGCCGAGCAGAAGCGTGGCTTCAGCCGAGCACTGGAAGCCGTTGCAAAAAGTCTGCGCGAGGATAACGGCGCCGGCCCCGGCGATATCCTTGCCGAAATCGAATATCTCAGCGTCTCGCTTTCCGATGCCGTGGTCGCAGAAACGGAACTCGAAGCCGCCCTGCGTTCCGGCGCCAATCTTCTGACCGTTGCCGAACAGGACGCCTCCAGCGCCCGCGCCGTGATGCTGCGCGACCGGATGACCGGCCTGCCGAACCATGCCGCCTTCACAGAAAAGCTCGAAGCGCTTTATGCGGACGACAACGAGAGCCGCGATACGGCACTCTTCCTCGTCGCCGTCAGCGACATTTCCGACATTGCCGACACTTATGGCGAGGCAGCAGCCACCCGAATCGTCAAGAAAACCGCCGCTATCTTCCGCAAGACGATCAAGAAGGACGATTTTCTCGCGCGCATCGGCAAGGCAGAATTCGCCTTCCTGTTCCGCCATGTCGGCCGCGATGCGATCAAGCCGATAGCAAACCGCCTGACCGCTTCGATCAACGACAATCTCGTCTTCGCGACCTCCGAGGGCACGCCGGCGATCCGGCTTTCCATGGGAGCCTCCATGGCAACTGAGGCGTTTTCACCGCAGCAACTGCGTCAGCAGGCCGTGCTTGCGGCCGAAGCCTCACGGGCCTATCCGCGCACCAATGTGATCATTCACGGGGACACCGGCCGATCGGGCGTCTAATCTGCGATCTGATCCGGGCGATCCCTTGCGTTGACAGCGTGTTTCGGCCAAAACCGCCGCCATGATCACGATTACTGACCTTTCCGCCCGCATTGCAGGCCGTCTGCTTCTCGACAACGCCAGCGTCTCGCTCCCGGCGGGCGCCAAGGTCGGCCTGATCGGCCGCAACGGTGCGGGAAAGTCGACGCTTTTCCGCGTCATCACCGGCGATCTCATTGCCGAGAGCGGATCCGTGACGATCCCGAAGAATGCCCGGATCGGACAGGTTGCACAGGAAGCGCCTGGCACGGAAGAGTCGCTCATCTCCATCGTCATGGCTGCCGACAAGGAGCGCACGGCGCTGATGGCGGAAGCCGAAACGGCAACCGACCCGCACCGCATCGCGGAAATCCAGATGCGGCTCGTCGATATCGACGCTCACTCGGCGGAAGCGCGTGCAGCAAGCATTCTTGCCGGCCTCGGTTTTAATGCAGAAGCCCAGCTTCGTCCCGCCTCGTCATTTTCCGGCGGCTGGCGAATGCGTGTGGCGCTGGCGGCCGTGCTGTTTGCCGAGCCTGATCTGCTTCTGCTCGACGAACCAACGAACTATCTCGATCTCGAAGGCACGATGTGGCTGGAAGACTATGTGCGCCGTTACCCGCACACGGTCATCGTCATTTCACACGACCGCGATATGCTGAACAACGCGGTCAATTCGATCGTGCATCTCAACCAGCAGAAGCTGACCTTCTATCGCGGCAATTACGACCAGTTCGAGCGCCAGAAGGCCGAAGCCGACGAATTGCAGATGAAGGCGAAGGCCAAAAACGACGCCGCGCGCAAGCATCTGCAGAGTTTCATCGATCGCTTCAAGGCCAAGGCGACCAAGGCCAAGCAGGCCCAGAGCCGGGTGAAGGCGCTGGAGCGCATGGGTACGGTGGCAGCCGTGATCGAGGACCATGTCCAGCCGATCAGTTTTCCGAAGCCGGAAAAGATCCCCGCCTCGCCAATCGTTGCAATCAACAAGGGATCAGTCGGTTATGAACCCGGCAAGTCGATCCTGAAGAACATCAGCCTGCGCATCGACAATGACGACCGCATCGCGCTGCTCGGCTCCAACGGCAATGGCAAATCGACCTTCGCCAAGCTGATTTCTGGCCGCCTGCAGACAGATGGCGGCGAGATGAAACTGCCGCCGTCACTCTCTATCGGTTTCTTCGCTCAGCACCAGCTGGATGATCTGATTCCCAACGAAACGCCGGTCGATCACGTGCGCCGGCTGATGCCTCAGGCGGCGGAAGCGCAGGTACGTGCCCGCGTCGCGCAGATGGGGCTTGCAACCGAAAAGATGAATACCGCCGCCAAGGATCTGTCGGGTGGCGAAAAGGCACGCCTGCTGATGGGGCTTGCCGCTTTCCATGCGCCGAACCTTCTGATCCTCGATGAACCAACCAACCATCTCGACATCGACAGCCGCCGGGCGCTGATCGAGGCGCTGAACGATTATGACGGCGCCGTCATCCTGATTTCCCATGATCGCCACCTGATCGAGGCGACCGTCGACCGGCTGTGGCTGGTCAATGACGGCACGGTCAAGCCGTTCGAGGGCGACCTCGAAGAGTATCGTGAGCTGATCATCGCTTCAGGCCGCAAGAAGGACGACAAATCGCAGGCTGCAGCAGACGAACAGGTCAACAAGGCCGACCAGCGCAAGGCAAATGCCGAAAAGCGAGCCTCGCTTGCGCCGCTGAAGAAAAAGATCAACGAAATCGAATCCTTGACCGCCAAGCTTGAGAAGCTGATTCAGGCGCTTGATAAAGAACTTGCGGACCCTGCCCTTTATGAAAAGGCGCCGGCTAAGGCAGCTCAAAAGGCCAAGGAGCGAGGCGAGGCCGCCGCAAAGCTTTCGACCGCCGAAGAGGAATGGCTGATGCTGTCCTCGGAATATGAAGAGGCGATGGCGGGGTGACTTTCATTGCAACGTCTTTCTCGGGCCTGTCCCGAGAATCTACTCACGTTGCAGCCAGCCGAAATGACAGCAGATCCTTGGGACAAGCCCAAGGATGACGGACAGCACAAATGCCGTCAGGCCGGTTGCCACCGCCCTTCGTGATGCATAGGTAGAGGCTTCCCGAGCACACGAGGAGGCCATGATGAACCTGTTTCTCGAAACAGACGACGACCAGAACACGATCGCTTTCGTTACCGAGCAGAACAGCAAGTCGGACCGCCAGTTCAGGACACCGGAATTCGAAAACGATCGCGATGCGCTGAAAGCGATGATCGAGCGCGAGGACCGGCTGATCGTGCCGGTGCGGCGCGGCAAATGGCTGTTCGATTTCCATCGCTCGAAGGATAATCCGCTTGGGCTCTGGCGTCGGTTGCCGACAGACGTTGAGCCGCGGCACGACGCGGCCTGGGAAACTGTTTTCGATTTCGACACCTTCTGTCTGAAAGAAGGCAAGCGCTGGATCTATTCCGGCGCGATCACCTCCCCTTATGAACCCACGCGAGTCCTGCTGATCCTGTCGGATGGAGGTTCGGATCAGTTGCGGCTTCTGGAATTCGACACCGAAACCAGGACGATCGTCGAGAGTGGCTTCGACACACCGACGGCGCGGGCCCATGCAACTTGGCTGAGCCCGGACGAGATCGCCTATTTCGGGTCGGTCGACGAGTTTTCCGCCACCCGCTCCGGCTGGCCGCGGGTCGGCCGTATTCTCAAGCGCGGGGTCGACCCCAAGGATGCACCGATCCTGTTCGAAGCCGGCAAGGACGATGTCTATGGCGCGGCCAGCGTCATCGATCCGCTTTTCTGGGGCGGCAAGCCGGACGAGCGGAAGATCGAGTTCTTCACCGTTGGTCACGAAATCGGCAAGGCGAGCGTGCATATCCGCAACGCGAGTGGAGAGATAGAGCGCCTCGATCTGCCCGTCGAAAGCGACAGCGACCTCAATCACACCCATGCGATCTGGCGGGCGAAGACCGGCGAACGCTATCCGACCGGCACGCTCATCCTGCAGGATTTTCATCCTTTCGGGTCAGAGCCGCTGACAAACCCACGCGTTCTATTTTCGCCGAAAGACGGCCAGTCGGTTTCCCAGTTCACGCTGCTGAAGACCTGGGCCGTCTTCATCATCGTTGATCGTATGGTGCCGAAATTCTATCTGGTCGACCTGACCAAGCCCGATCCCAAACCCGAAGAACTGCCTCTGCCGGAAGAGCTGCAGACGGTCGGCTTCCGGATGTTCGATGCCGACCTGACGCTCGGCGAGGAAATCCTCACCGTCATCGGCCAGGGCTTTCTTCTACCCGCCAGCAGCTTCCGTCTCGACCTAACGGATCACAATGCCAAACGCGAGCTCGTCCCGACCGGAACCTCGCCCGCCTATTTCGATGCGGAGGGTATGACCTCGGAACTTCTCGAGGCAATCTCGGAAGACGGCACCCGAGTGCCCTATCACATCACCCTACCCCGCAACTGGACCAAAGGCGAACTGCCGGTACTGATGTATGGCTATGGCGGTTTCGGCGTATCGCTGTCGCCCGTCTATTCCGGCGCCTATGGCATGCTGCTCGAACAGGGCGGAACCTTCGTGCAGGCCTATATCCGCGGCGGCGGAGAGCTTGGACCGGACTGGCATAATGTCGCCAAGGGCAAGGGTCGCCACAAGGCGTTCGAGGATTTCGTCGCGGTCGCCCGCGATCTGGTCAAGCGCGGTTACACCAAGCCATCCCGCATCGCCTGCAACGGCGGCAGCAATGGTGGGCTTCTGACTGCTGTCATGGCAACGCGCTACCCGAATGATTTTGGCGCGATGTGGACCTCGGTGCCGGTGATCGACATGTCGCGTTTCCACATATTCCCGGCCGGACGCGCCTGGATGGACGAATACGGCAATCCGGACGTGGCCGACGATCTCAATGCGATGCTCACCTATTCGCCGCTGCATCAGGTGAAGCCGAAGAGCGAGATCACCTATCCACCGATCTATATCGAAAGCTCGACCAATGACGATCGGGTGCATCCTTCTCATGCGCGGCGTTTCGCCAAGCGACTGATCGATGCGGGTCACGAGCCCTTCTTCCGGGAATACGGATCGGGCGGTCACGGCGGCGCCGGCGACACGACCGAAATGGCCGAACGCCGCGCGATGGGCTACAGCTTCCTGCGCCAGACGATCATGAGGAAGTGAAACAGACGTGGGTCGATGCTGATGAACACATCGACCCACAACCTTTTACGTGCAATTATATTTTATGCAACCACTTGCATTTATATTATTGTGAAATAATAATTTCGAAGAATTTGATCAGGCTTTCGGGGGATAGCGTGTTTTTAAAGTTCTTCTCAAGCGTCACTATCAGCTCCTTTCTTTTTCTAAACTCCACTCTTCCAGCACATTCCCAATACGACGCCCAGAAATACTGGGACGGCGTCAGATCTCCACCTCTGAAATGGAGCCAAGGCTGCACCAAAGATCCGGATCTATTCGCCAGAGACAATCCCGACTATGCATCTCCGCCACTCATGGCGATCGGAGACAGCTTATATAACGGGGTCCAGTCGCTTCGGATCAACTGGTGGCTCTCCGAGTGGTCGGCGCCTTCGCTTGTCGCCATTCGACTTGGATTAATCGAGGAATCCGCAGCGGATCGAACAGGTGCCCGAGAGTTCTACGGGCCTCAATATCCCGGACAAGGAGGCTCTCCGGGCGAGGTCAAGAATTACGGCTTCAACCTGGAAAAACCTGGCATAAGCGGCCTTAGAGACCGTGCCCGGAATATTTGGGATGTGCCGAAAGAGCAGAGAGAAAGCCTCCGCGACCTTCTGGATAATTACAGCCCGCCTAACGGCCGCGCAATGGTCGACAACATCGCCTTCTCCGGGGCAAATTCGCTTGATCTTGTCTACTGGACGGCTGGCGAACACCGCTCTCTGGCGCATACGGCCCTCACCAGGATGAAGGGGCGTTTCCCCAGCGCCTTTTCGGCCCTCGGTGATGCCTACACCTATGCAAATGCCGCATTCGTGCTCAATCCCACCCGCGATCGCTGCCTTGATCAAATGACGCCGCTCGAGCAGGTGCAACTGCGCCGACCAAAACGGCTTCTGGTCAATATCGGCTCCAACAACGGTCTCTACAAGGTGGCCTTTTTGGGCAGGGCGATAGGTGAGAAGGATAGCTGCCCGGCTGCGGAACTGGAAAAGGGCGTCAGGGAAATGGCGCATTGTGTCCAGCCGATCAAAAGCTTTCTTAACGAAAGACTTCCGGCAGACATGAAGACGCTGATGAACGGGCTGCAGGGCGTCAAAAATCTCGAATACGTCTATATAAACAATCTCGCATTGCCGAGTCAGGTGGCAAACGTTCTCTTCGGCTCAAGGAAAAATGCGAACACCCCCAGGTTCACAATCCACATCCTGAACAACAAGCAAGTTCCGCGGCAATTTATCGATGACGGCGACAAGCTTGTAACAGGGGTCAATGCAGGCTTGCGGCGGGAGATCGAGACGCAGAATTCGAAGAGTTCCGGACCTCGGTTCGTTTATGTCGACCTAGCGGAAAAGCTGCGCTCCTTCGACTACAAGAAATGCGTGTTTCGGCAAGAAGGCGATTGTGACGATCGAAAGCTTGTGGTTTCAAAAAGCACGAGCGAAACCGACAGGGACTACAGCTTCGATAACAGACCTCTGCGCGCAAGTGGATCAAGCGGATATGTCAGCGGATCTGCCTTCGCGGCAAGGATAAGCCAAGGTGGCCTTTTCAGCTTCGACAACATGCATCTTTCCTCGCTCGGCTACGAGATCATGGCTTTTGCGGTAAGGGAGGCGATGCAAGGCGCCGAGGATCCGATACTTGCGCCTCTTCCGAGAGCACAGGACAGCCGGTGCAGAAAACGTAGCGATCCGGATGCGCATATAATGCAGCCCGGCGACTGCATCGGGCAGCTTTCTCTCCCGGGTTGGTCGATAGCGGATGCGACACGCCGCGATTTCATATTTCAGCGTATTGCCGGCGACGATGAAATGCGGAACCGTGAGTTTATCCGCGCACTGCTGGCGTTCATGCAGTAACGGTGCTCCGGTCAGGCCTTCTTCACCCAACGGCCTTCGGGCGATTGCTGCCAGTAGGTCAGCGCATGCCCCTCCCCCTTCAGCCGCTTCCATTCGGCGCGCGCGCCTTCGAGCTGGCTCTGGTCGTAACCGTCGAACATGAAGACGATGCGCTCGTAAGGGTCGAGCGGCGGTGGGGCGGCACCGTCCACCATGAAGCGGACGGTCGCCTGGTTGGCGTTTTCACTCGCTGTAGTCAGAAGCACCGGCTGGGCTTCAGCCATAGGCGCGGCATCCGTTCCATGCGGCAGAAAACTCTCATCGCGAAAGGTCCACAGATGCGCGTCGAGCATGTCCCGGCGCGCCTCGTCATTCGTCTGCACAACCACCTTCCAGCCGCGTTCGACACTTTTTTCGAGGAGCGCCGGCAGCGCATCCTCGAGCTTCGATTCGGTCAGGTGGTAGAAGAGAACTTCGGTCATCAGCCCTCGTAATTCGCCCGGATGAGTTCGTCCAGCAGGCGCACGCCATAACCCGATGCCCAGGACGTGTTGATCTCGGTCTGCGGCGAATTCATCGCTGTGGCGGCGATGTCGAGATGCGCCCAGGGCGTGTCGCCGACGAAACGCTTGAGGAACTGCGCTGCCGTGATCGAACCCGCGGGACGACCGCCGCTGTTCTTCATGTCGGCAAAACGGCTATCGATGATCTTGTCGTATTCCTTGGCAAGCGGCATGCGCCACAGCTTTTCGGAGGTCGTCTCTCCTGCTGCCGTCAACTGGCCTGCAAGCGTGTCATCGTTGGAGAACAGGCCAGCATGGACATTGCCGAGAGCCACGACGATCGCGCCGGTCAGGGTTGCTAGATTGACCATGAAACGCGGCTTGAAACGTTCCTTGGTGTAGAAAAGCGCGTCAGCCAGAACGAGACGGCCTTCGGCATCGGTATTGATGATCTCGATCGTCTGGCCGGACATGGAGGTGACGATGTCGCCCGGACGCTGAGCGTTGCCGTCCGGCATGTTTTCCACAAGGCCGAGAATGCCGACGGCGTTGACCTTTGCCTTGCGGGCTGCAAGCGTATGCATCAGACCGATGACGGCAGCGGCGCCGCCCATATCGCCCTTCATGTCTTCCATGCCGGCGCCCGGCTTGATGGAGATGCCGCCCGTATCGAAGACGACCCCCTTGCCAACAAAGGCAACAGGTTTGTCCTTTGCCTTGCCGCCGTTCCAGTGCATGACCGCCAGACGCGGCGGGCGGACCGAACCCTGTGCCACGCCCAGGAGCGCGCCCATGCCGAGCTTCTTCATCTCGACTTCGGTCAAAACCTCGACCTCCACACCCAGCGCCTTCAGTTCCTTGGTCTTGTCGGCGAATTCAACAGGGCCAAGTACGTTCGGCGGCAGGTTGACAAGATCACGGGCAAGCACAACGCCGCTGGCGATTGCTTCAGTTGCGGCAAATGCCTTCTTTGCAGCGGCATGCCCAGCCATGACGATCTTCACGTCGACCGTTGCCGGCTTATCGTCGTCCTTCTTCGCCGTCTTGTAGCTATCGAACGCGTAGGAACGCAGCAGCATGCCGAGAGCGAAATCGGCGGCCTGGGCTGCACTCACGTCGAGGCCCGGTACATCGAGAAATACGACGGCCTTTTTGGCGTTCTTGAGATTTGCGGCAGCGACACCACCGGCCCGCAGCCAGTCATAAGCAGTCAGCGTATCCGGCTCTCCAAGCCCGATAACCGTCAGGCGATCCGCGTCTGAGCCATGCGGTGCGATCACATCGAGTACAGTCATCGCCTTTGCGGAAAATTTGGCGATCCCGGCTGCCCGCGCTCCGACACCCTGCGGATCGACCTCGGATAGACCAGAAGCGGGCAGATCGCCGGAAAGCTTGAGCTGAATGGCCAGAGAAGCAGCCACGGAAGAAGATTTGGCAAAGGAGATATTCAGTTGAACGGACATCGGCACTCCACGTCTTTTTATACGCACATGGCCCGATCTTCACCCTTTCGGCCACGAAGGCAACCCCGGCAAGGCAAGGCTTGGCTGTCTGCGGGCGAATGTCACCCGTTTTGAAATGTCACAACAAAAAATAAAAGTCGGCTAGCCAACATTTTTGTGACGTGGCATCTGTCGCAAAGACCTCATCGATCACATAGATAGGCTCAGCGTCATCATGGGATGGCGGAGCAGCAAAATGTCGGACGGGAATGAAGCTTCTCGAAACTTACATATTGCGCCGGATATTCCAGATGTTCCTGGTGGCACTCATTCCAGTGCTTACGATCATCTGGACCATTCAGGTGCTGGGGCGTATCAATCTGGTCACGGACACGGGCCAGTCGATGGGCTCGTTCATGCTGCTTGCCAGCTATATCCTGCCGACGATCCTGCCGGTCGTCATGCCGTTCGCCTTCGTCATCGGCATCACCCAGACGCTGACGGCGATGAACAACGACTCGGAACTTCCGGTCATCGACGCGGCAGGCGCCAGCCGCAGCATTATCTACAAGCCGGTCATCGGGCTGGCTGTCGCACTCAGCATCGTATCCTTCTCGGTAACGAATTTCCTCGAGCCGGCATCACGGACGGGCGTGCGCACGATGATTGCCGCCGCCTATGCCGACCTTCTTTCTTCGGTCATTGAGGAAAAGACGTTCCGCAGTATCGAAGACGGTCTCTATGTGCAGATTTCCGAACGGCATTCGGGCCGTCTGCTGAAGGGACTGTTCGTCGTCGATTATCGCGACCCGAATTTCGATCTCATCTATTATGCGAAGGAAGGCTCTGTCGATCCAGGTGGCACGTCGCTGACGATGCGCGATGGCGAGGTCCACCGCAAATCGCCTGATGGCCGCATCTCTATCGTCCGCTTCGATTCCTATGCCTTCGATCTCTCGGCCATGACAAAGTCGGACGGCGAAGCCTTGCCTATGTCTTCGGGCGACCGTGGCCTCGGCTTCCTGCTTAATCCCGACCCGAATGATCCTGCCTATCAGCGATCACCCAGCAAGTTCTACTCCGAGCTTCATCGCAGGCTTTCCGACTGGCTTTATCCAATTGCCTTTGCCTTGGTCTCGCTGGTCGTCGCCGGCAGTAGCCGTTCGCATCGGCAGGCGCGCGTTCATCCGATGATATATGCGCTGATCGTTGCCTTCGGCCTGCGCTGGCTCGGCTTTTCGGCGACGAACTTAGTGGAGCGCAGCCCGTCTTACATGCCGCTCGTTTATGCGATCCCGCTCGTCACGATCGCGATTTCTTCCTATATGCTGGCAACCAACCGGCAGCTCCAAATGCCGCGCACCATCACCCGAAACATCGGGCGCATGAACAGCATGCTGATGCGTCGCCTGAAGATATCGTCCAATTCCGGTGGAGGTGCATCATGATCTTCTCCACGCTTGGTCGATATTTCTTCCAGCGGTATGTCGTGACCACCTTCTGGTTCCTTCTGGGGGTGAGTGCGATCATCATGCTCGCCGATTTCAGCGAGACGACGCGCAAGCTTTCGGGCCTTGCCGAGTACAGTGTTCTCGGCGCCTTGGGCATTACGCTCATGCGCCTGCCGCTCATCCTGCAGCAGACGATACCGACACTCAGCCTCTTCATTGGCATGACCGTGCTGATCGCGCTGAACCGCCGCTACGAACTGGTAGTCACGCGAGCAGCCGGTATTTCCGTCTGGCAGTTCATCTTCCCGTTCATTGTCGGCTCCTTCCTGCTCGGCCTGTTCACGATCCTGGTCATCAATCCAGTCGGTGCTTGGGGTCAACGCGAATCGGTTTCCATGGAAGCCAGCTGGCGGCAGGCGAGCAATCGCGCCAAGGCCAGTAAGTTCGTGCCATGGATTCGCCAAATCAGCGACGATGAGGATGTCATCATCGGCGCCAAGAGCTACAAGGATCAGGGCGCAGAACTCATCGATGTGGTGGTTTTCCACTTCGACAAGGGTGGCGCGGTGATCATGCGGCAGGACGCGCGCACAGCAAAACTCGAAAATGGTTACTGGCTTCTTACCGATGTCCTGGAGAATCGCCCCGGCGAGATTCCATCGCGCAAGGCGACGGAACAGGTTCGTACCAACCTGAAACAGGAATACCTTCAGGAGAGCCTTGAGCAGCCTGAAAACGTTGCATTCCTTGATCTTTCCCGAAAGATCGAAATCAGCCGATCATTCGGCATCTCAACCAAGGCGCTGGAAACCCAATTCCACTCGCTTCTGTCGCTGCCCATCCTGCTTGTGGCCATGACTCTCATTGCTGCAACAGTTTCGTTAAAATTCAGTCGCTTCGCCCAGTCCCGATCCATGATTCTGGGTGGCATAGTTTCCGGCTTCGTGCTTTATGTCGTCAGCGTGCTTGTAAAAGCGTTCGGAAGCAGCGGAGCGATTCCTCCGTCAGTGGCGGTCTGGATACCAGTCATCGTCGCAACGGCATTGGGGGCTACGATCTTGCTTCATCAGGAGGACGGCTAGTGGCGGTCAGTAACCGCAGAAATATAAGACGGCTTGCCGCCGCTCTGCTGACAGGTGTGTCTGCGTTCGTATGTGGCTTCACGACGAATGTCGTGCATGCGCAAGGTCTCGTGCCTGTCCAATCGGACGACGCGAAGATGCTTCTGCGTGCCAACGAGCTCACCTATAATCAGGATGCTCAACGCGTCACCGCCCGCGGCGGTGTGCAGATTTATTACAATCGTTACCGCATGGTCGCCCAGCGGGTCGAATATGACCAGAAGAGCGGACGCGTCATGGCGTCCGGCAATATCGAGCTCATCGAGCCGGGCGGAACGCGCGTCTATGCCGAAGAGTTGGATGTTACCGACGATTTCGGTCAGGGTTTCCTGAATTCCCTGCGTGTCGAGACCACCGATAATACGCGCCTTGCAGCGGAAAGCGCCGAGCGGCAAAGCGGCGACGTGATGGTACTCAACAATACCGTCTATACAGCATGCCTTCCCTGCGCCCAGACGCCAGGCAAAGCCCCGTTGTGGCAGGTCAAAGCGCAGCGTGTGATTCGCAACGGCCAGACCCACACGATCCGGCTGGAAAACGCCCAGTTCGAGTTGTTCGGCATGTCGCTCGGTCGGCTGCCGTTCCCGATCACCGTTCCCGACGAAACCGTCGAGCGTAAGTCAGGCCTGCTGTTCCCGCGGTTCAGCGCCGACGATAATCTCGGCTTCGGGATAAGCGTCCCATATTACCATGTCTTCTCGCCAAGCATGGATGCCACGCTGACACCGACCTATTACAGCAATCAGGGCCTGCTCGTCGAAGGTGAGATCCGCAACAAGTTCGAAACAGGCGAGCACACCTTCCGATTCGCCGGTATCAACCAGCAGAATCCCGGTTCGTTTGACCTCGGCACAGCCGACAGGGATGCCGATACCCGAGTGATGGGCGCCTCCAAGGGTGAGTTCCACATCAATCCGCGCTGGACGTTCGGTTGGGACGTCATGGTGCAGAGCGACAACAATTTTTCGCGTACATATAACCTTGAAGGCTTCGACCAGGAAACGTTCACCAATGACGTGTACCTGACCGGTCTTGGCACGCGGAACTATTTCGACCTGCATGGCTATTACTTCGATGAGCAGGACGATGCGAAGACCAGCTTGCTGGAGCGTCAGCAGGCAATAGTTTATCCGGTTCTGGACTATAGCTGGTTCGCACCGGAACCCGTTTTCGGCGGCCAGCTGTCGATCAATGCCAATCTGACGAACCTTTCCCGGCGCGCCGAGGATAGTTACCTTGAAGGGGTCGATAGCTATCGCTTCCCTGGCCTTGAAGGCAGCTATACCCGCTTCACGACCGAAGCTGAATGGAAGCGCACAATCACTACGGATCAGGGACTGCAGCTGACGCCGTTACTGGCATTGCGCGGCGACGGTTTGCGTAGCACCTCATCCAGCGCCGGCGCCTTCTATTCCGGTTCACTGGAAGACGATCCGAGCGGGCGTTACATGGCGACCGCAGGTCTTGAAGCTCGCTATCCGTTCCTGATCACGGCCGGCAGCAGCAGCCATATCATCGAGCCGATAGCGCAGATTTATGCCCGTCCCGACGAGCAGATGGCGGGCGGCCTGCCGAACGAAGATGCACAGAGCTTCGTCTTTGACGCGACAAGTCTGTTCGAACGCGACAAATTTTCCGGTTATGACCGGATCGAAGGCGGCACACGTGCCAATGTCGGCATCCGGTATACGGGCTCGTTTGATAACGGTGTGGGCCTGCGCGGCATTTTCGGCCAGTCCTATCAGCTCGCCGGCGAAAATTCTTTCGCCAGCGCCGATCTAGTCAATGCTGGCGCCAATTCCGGTCTTGAAAACGACGTGTCGGACTTTGTCGCAATGGCGGCGATCGACCTGCCGCAGGGTTTCAGTCTGTCCACGAACACCCGGTTCGACAAAGATACGTTTGATATCCGCCGTACCGATGTCGGCTTCGACTACAAGACGCCTCGCGTGACCGGAAAGCTCGTCTACACCAAGGTCGAGGCTCAGCCTGACTATGGCTCCACCAGCTCGACCAATATCCTGGAAAAGTCGATGAGCTTCCGGATCAACGAGAACTGGTCGATTTCCGGCAAGGCGACGTGGGATCTGGACGACAACGAAGTCACGCGCCGTGGGCTGGGCTTCAGCTATGCCGACGAGTGCACCATCTTCACCATCGCCTATACCGAGAAGACAGACTCGAGCAAGGCGAACGACTGGAGCATCGGCGCGCGCCTGAGCTTCAGAACGCTCGGCGACGTGAATATCGGTTCGACGAGCGATTACGACAAACAACAGACTTTCCGTTATTGATCGCGCAGAATTGACGGCGCTCTGATGGCGCCGTCATGGTTTTGCCGCAACGATTGCGCATTCGGGCACGCTTATAGTAAAAGGCGACCCGCAAGTCGCATGACAAGTCCGAGCGCAAGAGGAGTGGACTGATGTTTGGAGTGATCGGAACGCGCAGACTGGCGATAGCCATGGCTGCACTGGCGGCTTCGCTCGTCATCGATCCCATCGTGGCCGCGGCCCAGACCAGCGGCGTCGCCGCAGTGGTCAACCGCACGCCGATCACCACTGCCGACGTTGCACGTCGGGTGGCTTTCCTTCGTTTGCAGCGCCAGAAGGCCGACAGCAATACTGCGCGTGAACAGCTGATCGACGAGACGCTGAAGCGTCAGGAGATCGCTCGCGTCAAGATGTCCGTCAGCACCGACGATGTCGATGCGTCCTTCGCGCGGTTTGCTGCCAGCAATAAAATGACACCTGACCAGATGGGCAAGATCCTCGATCAGGCTGGCGTGACGTCACAGCATTTCAAGAATTTCATCGCCGTGCAGATGAGCTGGCCACGGCTGCTCAACGCCCGTTATGGCGGCGGCGGCAGCCGCATGTCCAGCCAGGAGCTGGTCACCCGGATGATGGAGAGCAAGGAAAAGCCGGTCACCACCGAATACTTCCTGAAGCAGATCATCTTCGTCGTTCCGCCGGCAAAGCGCAATGCGATCATCAACAAGCGCAAATCGGAAGCGGAAGCATCCCGGTCGAAATTCCCGGGCTGCGATCAGGCAAAGGATTTTGCGGCAACTATGATGGACGTATCCGTTCGCGACCTCGGCCGCGTCATGACACCCAACCTGCCGGATGACTGGAAACCGCTGATCGAAAAGGCGTCTCCAAATGGGACGACCGCTACCAAGATCACCGAACGTGGCGTCGAGTTTCTTGCGATCTGCAACCAGCGTCAGGTTTCCGACGACGTTGCCGCGGAAGCCGTGTTCCGTGCCGAAGACCTTGGCAAATCCGAGAAGAGCGGCACCAATCCGAACGACAAGAAATATCTCGACGAGTTGCGCTCCAAGGCGCAGATCGATCGTCGCTGACCCAAGGCATTCCGGAGTTATCATGGCGCCCGACCGCCCGCTTGCATTGACCCAGGGCGATCCTGCAGGGATCGGCCCGGACATTACCTTGGCTGCATGGGCGGCGCGGCGGGAAACCGGCCTGCCGCCTTTCCTTTTCATCGGCGATCCTGAGGTTCTGAAGTCTCGCGCTGCTTTGCTCGATCTCGATGTATCGATCCGCGAGGCTACTGCGGAAACGGCGGTATCGGTCTTTGATCATGCCATCCCCGTATTGCCCATTTCATCAGGCGTCGAAGTCGCCGCCGGCGAGCCGCATGTGGCGACCGCCCGCGGCACAATTTCGTCGATCGAGATCGCAGTCGATCTTTGCTTTTCCGGCAGAGCCTCGGCAGTCGTCACCAACCCGATCGCGAAATCGGTTCTCTATCAATCCGGTTTCAAATTTCCGGGTCACACGGAATTTCTCGCCGACCTCGCGCAAAAGGTAACGAGTCGGTCCTATCTGCCCGTGATGATGCTTGCCGGGCCGAAGCTGCGTGCCATCCCCGTGACGATCCATATCCCGCTCAAGGATGTACCCACTGCGCTGACGGAAGACCTTATCGTAGACACCTGCCGTGTCACCAATGAGGATTTGAAGAACCGTTTCGGCATCGCGAAGCCGCGTATTGCCGTTGCAGGCATCAATCCGCATGCGGGCGAAGATGGCGCGATTGGTGTTGAGGATCAGGAGATCATTCATCCTGCCATCGTCAGATTGCGTGACGAGGGTCTGCATGTGTTTGGGCCGCTGCCGGCGGATACGATGTTTCATGACGAAGCACGCTCACGTTATGACGTCGCGGTCTGCATGTATCACGATCAGGCGCTGATCCCGGCGAAGGCGCTGGGCTTCGACACGTCGGTCAATGTGACGCTTGGCCTTCCCTTCATCCGTACGTCCCCCGACCACGGCACGGCCTTTGGCATTGCCGGTCAAGGCGTGGCGCGCGAGACGAGCCTCGTTGCAGCACTGAAGCTCGCAGCCGAACTGGCGACGAATACACAGGCAAAAACTCCCGCATTCGGCGTAACCGTCTGATGGCACCACTTGACGGACTCCCGCCGCTTCGCGACGTCATCCAGCGCCATGGGCTGGATGCGAAAAAGTCGCTTGGCCAGAATTTTCTCTTCGACCTCAACCTCACCCAGAAGATCGCCCGCTCGGCGGGTTCGCTCGAAGGTGTGACGGTCTTCGAGGTCGGCCCCGGCCCGGGCGGACTCACTCGCTCCATTCTTGCGCTTGGCGCGAAGAAGGTGATCGCGGTGGAACGCGATGCACGGGCGCTTCCGGTGCTTGCCGAGGTCTCCGATTTCTATCCGGGTCGTCTCGAAGTTCTCGAAGGCGATGCGCTGAAGACCGATTTCGCGGCTCTTGCGGCAGAAAAGGCAGATGGCGGGCCGGTGAAGATCATCGCCAACCTGCCCTATAATGTCGGCACGCAACTGCTCCTCAACTGGCTGTTGCCGGAAAACGGAAAATGGCCGCCCTTCTGGGAAAGCCTGACGCTGATGTTCCAGAAGGAAGTCGGCCTGCGCATCGTTGCGGACGAGGAAGACGATCACTACGGCCGGCTCGGCGTGATCTGCGGCTGGCGGACGGATGCACATATGGTGTTCGACGTGCCGCCGCAGGCCTTCTCACCACCGCCGAAGGTGACGTCGACCGTTGTGCATCTGACACCGAAGGCCAAGCCCCTGCCCTGCGATGCCAACAAGCTGGAACGCATCACCCACGCCGCCTTCGGCCAGCGCCGCAAAATGCTGCGCCAGAGCCTGAAGCCGGTCGGCGGCGAGACGCTGCTCAACAAGGTTGGTATCGATCCCCAGCGCCGCGCAGAGACGCTTTCCGTCGAGGAATTCGTTGCATTGGCCAACGCGCTTTAAGGCGCGTCGGCCACGGCGATCAACACAGCCTCAGTTCACGAGGCCTTGCGTTCCCAGTTTGCGAAGGGATCGGGTAAATTCGTCCAGAGTTCCGGGGTGAATGCCGGGGCGTCGACCAGACAGCTATCCAGCTCGGCCCGGATATTCTGCTCATCCATCGGATCAGCGCCGATGAAGACGATCTCCTGCCGCCGGTCACCCCAGACGGGATCCAGATAGGGCTTCATCATCTCGGCGAATTCCGGCGTCTGCGGCCAGCGTTCCTTCGGCACCGCCGACCACCAGAGTCCCGTTCTACCAGTGCGAACCAGCGCACCCGCCTGGCTGATCTCGCCGACGAAATGCGGACGTGTCGCCAGCCAGAAGAAGCCCTTGGCACGGACGACACCCGGCCATGACCTGTCGATGAAGCGCTGGAACCTGGCCGGATCGAACGGCCTTCTGGCGCGGTAGACGAAGGAGCGGATGCCGTATTCCTCCGTCTCCGGCACATGATCCCTGAACCCGTGCAGTTCCTTGAACCAGAGCGGGTGCTGTTCCGCCTTGTCGATATCGAATCGGCCGGTGCCCAACACATCCCTGAGGTCCACTCTGCCGAAATCCGTCTCGATCAACTTGGCATCAGGATTGAGCGCCACGATGATTTTTCGCGCGGCGTCGCGTTCGTCCGGGGTGGCGGTGCCGATCTTGTTCAGCACCACGACATCGGCGAGTCGCCGCGATCGGCAAGGAAATCGCCTGAGCCATAGTCCTTCAACAGGTTGGCGGCATCGACGACGGTCACCATCGTGTCCAGTCTTGATATGTCCGAAAGGCTCTGGCCGTTCTCATCGCGAAAATCAAAGGTGGCGGCGACCGGCAGAGGTTCGGCGATACCGGTCGATTCGATCAGCAGGTAATCGAACCGCCCCTGCTCGGCGAGCGCACGCACCTCCTTCAGGAGATCGTCGCGCAGCGTGCAGCAGATGCAGCCATTGGTCATCTCCACCAGTTGTTCCTCAGTGCGCGACAGATTGGCGCCGCCGTCGCGCACGAGAGCCGCGTCGATATTCACCTCGCTCATGTCGTTGACGATCAGCGCCACGCGCATTCCCTGCCGGTTGGCGAGGATGTGGTTGAGCATGGTCGTCTTGCCGGCGCCAAGGAAGCCGGAGAGCACGGTGACGGGGAGCCTGTTTTTCATTGCAGATGTCCATTGCGACTTTTGTTACGTTATACTATTACGTCATCATGTGACCGGGACGCTGTCAAGCCATCGGGTTGGAAGCGGCTCATCACGCAAGTTCACTGGACAAGCTCCGGTGTGTCTCCTATCAAGGGCACGCTACGGTTCTGCATTCGCAGATGAAAAGGGAACGCGGTGAGGTCTTTTTGACCGAGCCCGCGACTGCCCTCGCAACTGTAAGCGGCGAGCCTTTCGTCACATCCACTGGTTTTTTGACCGGGAAGGAGACGGCAAGGCGCTCGAGCCGCGAGTCAGGAGACCTGCCGTCAGCTTTGGGCCTAACCAATACCGGACGAGGTGTTCCGGCAGGGAGAATGATATGACGCAAGCGACCCCGTCGCCCGCCATTTTGATGTGGACCGCAGAAGCGGCCTCGCATCGTCCTGCCTTTCATCCCGGCAAAGCCATTTCCTTCGAAAGGACAGGACATGAAACTCGGCTTGATCGCCGCACTGTTTGCGGTTTCCACCGCAGCGCTTCCCGCAACCGCATTCGCAGCCTCGACCAGCTATCCGCTGACGGTTGAAAATTGCGGACAGAAGGTGACCTTCGACAAGGCACCCGGCGAAATCGTTTCCATCGGTCAGGGCATGACCGAAATTCTCTATTCGCTCGGTCTTGCAGACAAGGTCGCCGGCACGGCCGTCTGGGTCGGCCCTGTGCTGCCGCACTATGCCGAGGCGAATGCGAAGATCAAACGGCTTGCCGACAACGATCCGAGCTTCGAATCCATCGTCGGGCTTGAACCGGATCTCGTCGCTGCCGAGTTCGAATGGCATGTCGGGCCGATGGGCTCTGTTGCCAAGCGCGAACAGTTTTCCGATATCGGCGTCAACACCTATATCTCGCCGGCCGATTGCGTCGCCAAGACCAATCTTGAAGGCGGCGATGGCGTGCGCAAGGAACTGTTCACGATGGACCTGATCTATCGGGAAATCGCCGAACTTTCCGAAATCTTCGATATCCAGGATCGCGGCGACAAGTTGATTGCCGAACTGAAAGCCCGTGAAGCAGCCGCTGTCGCCTCGATCAAGGGTGTGGAGGCAAAGAACCTGTCGATCGTCTTCTGGTTCTCCAGCAAGGAAACCAAGGGCGACGCCTTCATCGCCGGCAAGAACAGCGCACCGGCCTATATCCTCAAGACGCTCGGCGCGAAGAATGTCGTGACGACCGAAGAGGAATGGCCGCTGGTCGGTTGGGAAACGATCGCTGAGGCCAATCCTGCCGTGATCGTCATCGCCACCATGGATCGCCGTCGTTACGCCGCCGATGATCCGGCGGTGAAGATTTCCTTCCTCGAAAGCGACCCGGTCGTCAGCCAGCTCGATGCGGTGAAGAACAAGCATTTCGTGATGATGGATGCGCAGTCGATGAACCCGACGATCCGCACGATCGACGGGATCGAAACGCTCGCCAAGGGCATCCAGTCCTTCGGACTTGCGAACTAGGCCACGCCCCCTGCACCGCCCGCCATCCGGCCGGGCGGTGTTTTCCGGCACCTCATCCGTCATCCGAAAGGACAGGACATGAAATACGGCCTGATCGCCGCTCTTGTTGCGCTTCCCCTCACCGCCCTCACCTCCACGGCATTCGCCTACCCGCTGACGATCGAGAACTGCGGTTCGAACGTCGTCATCGACAAGGCTCCACAGAAAGCCGTGGGCCTCGGCCAGAACAGTACCGAAATCCTGCTGATGCTCGGTCTCGCAGACCGCATGGCCGGAAGCGCCATCTGGGTATCGCCGGTTCTGCCGGAACTTGCGGCAGATAACCAGAAGGTCCACCGCATCGCCAATAGCACACCGAATTTCGAGGCTGTGGTCGCACGCGAACCGGATTTCATCGCCGCGCAGTTTCTGACCTCGGTCGGGCCGCAGGGCCGCGTCGGCACGCGCCAGCAGTTTGCCGATCTTGGCGTGCCGAGCTACGTGTCCCCCACCGATTGCGCGGTGACGGATAACGCGGCTTCGGATGGCGCCCGCAAGAAGATGTTCTCGATGGATCTGCTCTATCAGGAGATCGACGAACTCTCGCGCATGTTCGACGTAGCTGATCGTGGCGAAAAGCTGATCGCCGAGATCAAGGCCCGCGAAGCTGCGGTGCGCGCGCGCGTTGCCGACAAGGCAAAGGATGTCAGCCTCGTCTACTGGTTCTCCTCGCCGGAAGTGGCGGGTGATGCCTGGGTGGCCGGCAAGAACGGCGCATCCGGTTACATCACGCAGGTGCTCGGGGCGAAGAACATCGTCACCTCAGAGCAGGAATGGCCGCTGATCGGCTGGGAAGCGATTGCCGCCGAAGATCCGACGGTGATCGTCATCGGCACAATGGACCGCCGCAACCAACCTGCCGATGATCCGGTTGCCAAGAGACAATTCCTCATCACGGATCCGGTCGTCAGCAAACTCGATGCGGTCGAAAAGGGCCATATCGTCGAGATGGACGCCCAGGCGATGAACCCGACCATCCGCACGATCACGGGTCTGGAAACCGTCGCCGCATCCCTCGAAAGCTTTGGATTGCTGAAGTGACTGCATCCCGCATCAGGCTCTGGGCCGCCGGCACTGCCGGCGTCCTCCTCGTGCTTACCGCCCTTCTCGTCGCCATGACGGCAGGGGTGGCGATCGGCGAGATGACCATTCCAATGAAAACCACGGTCGCGGCAGTCACAAACCGCCTCGGCCTCACGGAGATTGCCGTACCGCGTATCCAGGAAGCGGTGATCTGGGATTATCGCCTGTCGCGCTCGCTGGTTGCCGCCTTCTGCGGCGCTGGCCTGGCGCTTTCCGGCGCGATCCTGCAGTCGCTCTTACGCAATCCGCTGGCTGAACCCTATGTGCTCGGCATATCCGCCGGCGCCTCGACGGGTGCCGTCTCTGTCATGCTGCTCGGTTTCGGCGCCGGCGCGATCTCGCTGTCGGCAGGGGCTTTTGCCGGTGCACTGCTCGCCTTCGCCTTTGTCGTGATGCTCGCCAGCGGACGGCAGACGGCGGACAGGACGATCCTTGCCGGTGTGGCGGCCTCGCAGCTCTTCAATGCGCTGACCTCCTACATCGTCTCGACATCGGCGAATGCCGAGCAGGCCCGCAGCGTAATGTTCTGGCTGCTCGGCAGCTTTGCCGGGGTGCGCTGGCCGGATGTGGCGCTTGCCGCGTCGGTCGTCAGCATCGGGCTTGTCGTCTGCATCTGGCATTCCCGCGCGCTCGACGCCTTCACCTTCGGGGAGGATGCCGCCCGCTCTCTCGGCATCGCCGTCCAGCGGGTGCGCATCGTGTTGCTGCTCGTCACCGCGCTGATGACCGCCACGATGGTGAGCATGGTCGGCGCGATCGGTTTCGTCGGGCTGGTCATCCCGCATGCCGCCCGCTTCATCGTCGGGCCGGGACATATGCGGCTCCTGCCCGCCTGCGCCCTTGTCGGCGCGCTGTTCATGGTGGTGGCCGATATCGTCTCGCGCATTATCATCGCGCCGCAGGTGCTTCCCATCGGCGTCGTCACGGCGCTGGTCGGCGTGCCGTTCTTCTCGGTCATACTCTACCGGGCAAGGAGGGTCGCATGAGCGCTCACTTGATGCTCGCCGCCAATGCGGTGCGCTGGCTTGCCGGCCGCAAGATCATCGTCGATGGCGTTTCTGTCTCGGTAGAACCGGGCCAGACCCTCGGGCTGATCGGCCCGAACGGCTCGGGAAAATCCTCGCTCATCCGTCTCCTGGCGGGTCTCAGGGCCCCGGCCGAGGGCGACGTCATGCTCGACAATCGCAAGATCTCCGGCTTCGGCCGACGCGAGCTTGCCCGTCGTGTCGCCGTCGTCGAACAGCATTCGATGACCGAGGCGAATGTCACCGTGCTCGATGTTGTGAAGCTCGGACGCACACCGCATCGCTCCGCGCTTTCCCCCTGGACCGGTGCCGACGACGAGATCGTCGAGAATGCGCTCGTCCGTGTCGGCCTCACCGACCGCCGCGACCAGTTCTGGCATACGCTTTCGGGCGGCGAGCGGCAGCGGGTGCAGCTTGCCCGGGCGCTGGCGCAGTCGCCTTCGGTCCTCATCCTCGACGAGCCGACCAATCATCTCGACATCCAGCACCAGATCGACATCCTGCGGCTGGTCGAGGATCTTTCGGTGACGACGGTGGTGGCCATCCACGATCTCAACCTCGCCGCCCGCTTCTGCGATCGGATCGCCGTGCTGTCGGAGGGTAAACTCGTCACCTGCGGACCACCCGCGGAGATCCTCACCGAGAAGATGATCGCCGACGTCTTCGGGGTCGAGGCACATGTCTCCACCTCCGCCCATCACGGCCGTCTCCATATTCAATTCCTGATGTAGGCAAGGTACATGCAGAACTGGGCGATCAAGGACGAAATCCGCGACTACTGGAGCCTTCGCGCCGAAACCTACGACAGCAGCCCGGGCCATGGGATCGCCAGACATGCTGAGATCGATGCCTGGAGCCGGCTTATCCGCCGTCATCTCGGTGACGGAGATGGCAGGGCAGCGCTCGATCTCGCCTGCGGCACGGGCGTGATGACGATGCTGATTCACGGCCTCGGCTTCAAGGTGACGGGACTGGACTTCGCCGAGCCGATGATGGCGCGTGCAAGGCGCAAGTCTGACGAGGCGAATGCTGCGATCCGGTTCCTGACCCGCGATGCAGAAGAAACGATGGAGCCGGACGATAGCTACGAAGTCATCATTGCCCGACATCTCGTCTGGACGCTCACTAATCCCGACAAGGCGTTTTCCGACTGGCTGCGCATCCTGAAACCTGGCGGCCGCCTGCTGATCATCGACGGCGATTTCGTCCGCCAGCACTGGCTGGAAAGGCTTCTACCCGTGCTCGACCGCGTTTTCGGCAAACAGCAGGATGGCCACAGCCTGTTGACGCCGGAACAATGGGCGCATCACGAACGGATCGTCGGCCAGGTGCATTTCAAGGGCGGGATCAGGGCGGACGATACGCTGCAGCTTTTCAGGACTGCAGGTTTTGGCGAGCTGAAGATCGAGACGGATCTCGCCGACATTCGCCGCAGCCGCGGCATCAAGCTTCTGTCGCGCAAAGGCCTTGCCTCGACGCTGCAGCACCGTTTTGCGATATCCGGCCGAAAGCCGCTCTGACTAGAGCTTCGGCTCTTCGGTCAGCAGCGTCGCGACGAAGTCGAAAAGGCCGTGCCGGCGATCGCGGCGGACGCGCTCGGCATTGACGATACAGTTGACGTGGCCGAACGCCTCATCGAGATCGTCGTTGACGATGACATAGTCATATTCACGCCAGTGCTCGATCTCGGCGCGGGAATTCAGGAGCCTGGTGCGGATCACCTCTTCGCTGTCCTCCGCGCGACGATGCAGGCGCGACTGAAGTTCGGTCATGGTCGGCGGCAGGACGAAGATCGAAACAATGTCGGCCTTCATCTTTTCCTGAAGCTGCAGCGCACCCTGCCAGTCGATATCGAACAGCATGTCACGGCCCTCGGCCATCGCCTGTTCGACCGGCTCGCGCGGAGTGCCATAGAAATTACCGTGCACCTCGGCCCATTCCAGCAGTTCGCCATTGTCGCGCATGCGCTCGAACTGCGGGATGGTGATGAAGTGATAGTGCTTTCCGGCAATTTCGCTCGGACGCTTCGCACGAGTCGTGACGCTGATCGAGATTTCCAGGCTATGATCGTCTCTGAGCAGGTTGCCAGCGATCGTCGATTTTCCGGCACCGGAGGGAGACGACAGTACGAGCATAAGCCCGCGTCGGGCAATTTTCGTATCTGCCTTGTCTGACGATGTCGGGGCCGGGCTCATTTCTTACTCCAGATTCTGGACCTGTTCGCGGAACTGGTCGATGACGACTTTCAGTTCGATGCCTGCAGCCGTTACAGCAGCAGAATTGGATTTGGAACAGATGGTATTCGATTCCCGGTTAAATTCCTGTGCAAGGAAGTCGAGCTTGCGGCCGATCGGCCCGCCTTTTTCCAGAAGCTCGCCGACTGCGGCCACATGGCCCTTCAGCCGGTCGATCTCTTCGCGCAGGTCCGCCTTGGTCGCCAGCAGGGCCACTTCGGCGTAAAGCCGGTCGCGATCGAGCGCCGCCTTGTCCTGCATGATCTGGTCGAGCTGGAGGTTCAGGCGGCGGGCGATCTCTTCGGGCGAGCGCGACGCATCGGTCTCGACGATATGGGTCAGTTCAGCGATACGGGCCACATGGGCTGCAAGGACAGCGCGCAATGCCGCCCCTTCGGTCTCGCGCATGCGCTTGAGGTTCGCAAGCGCCGTGGTCAAGCCGGACAGGATCGCCGCGTCGCGGGCGAGAAGCGCATCCTCGCCATCCTCCTGCTCGCGGATATCGACGAGGCCACGGATCGAGATCAACGTATCGAGGCGCAGCGGCGACGGATCGATGACGTCCTTCAGTTCTTCGCGCAGCGCAAGTACGGCTGCCAGTGCATCGCGGTTGACCACCGCTTCCATGCGCGTCTCGTCCACCGAGATCGTAAGCGACGCCTGGATATTGCCGCGGGAAAACGCCTCACCGACCATGCGGCGGGTGTCCGGCTCCAGCCGCTCGAGCCCAGGCGGCAGGCGCAGACGTGCATCCAGCCCCTTGCCGTTGACCGATCGCAGCTCCCAGACAAAGCGGCTACGCCCGCTGACACCTTCGCTGCGGGCAAAACCGGTCATCGACTGCAATGTCATTCAATCTACTCCATAAGCGTGCCACCGCTTGGCGCGGTGGCAGAAATTCTGGTCAGTTGCCTGTCGGCCTTTCGGCGTCCGCGCCGTCCGGCTGGCCGTCGACAACCTCTTCCCCCGCGTTTGCTGCAGCAGCGGTGCCTGCCTTGCGCTCGGCCTCGATCCTGCGCCAGCGCTTGACGTTGGCATTATGCTCTTCGAGCGTCGGCGCAAAGACGTGACCGCCGGTGCCGTCGGCAACGAAGTAGAGATCCTTGGTGCGCCACGGGTTGGCGACGGCTTCGAGTGCTGCACGGCCCGGATTGGAAATCGGAGTCGGCGGCAGGCCCTTGATCTTGTAAGTGTTGTACGGCGTCTCTTTCTGCAGGTCGGACCGGTAGATCGGGCGATCGGATGGTTTTCCATCACCGCCGAAGATGCCGTAGATGATCGTCGGGTCGGACTGAAGGCGCATGCCTTTCTGCAGCCGGTTGAAGAAGACCGAGGCGACGTGGGCGCGCTCGTCATCCTTGCCGGTCTCGCGCTCGACGATCGAGGCCAAGACGACGAACTCTTCCTTCGTCTTGATCGGCAGGTCCGGGTCGCGGCGCTCCCAGATCTGGTCAATCAGCTTCTGCTGGGCAGCATGCATCTGCGACAGGATTTCAGAACGGTTCGTCCCGCGGGAGAATTTGTAGGTATCCGGGCGAAGCGTGCCTTCCGCCGGCAGGTCGGCAGGAAGATTGCCTTCCAGGATTGTGTCCTCTCTCAGTCTGAGCGCCATCTGGCGGACGGTCAGGCCTTCCGGCATCGAGATCGAATAGAGGATTGACTTGCCGGATTCCAAAAGATCGGCGATCTCCTGCATCGTGGCATGGGCCTTGATCTCATATTCGCCGGCTTTGAGGCTACGGCGATTTTCGGCCGAACCGGCGTAACCGAGATTGACCGAGGTAACGTAACGGAAGACCCGTGCATCCTCGATGATCTCGTTGCGCTCCAGGCTTGTGGCGATCTCGGCAATGCCTGCGCCTTCGCGCACGACGAAACTGGTATTGGCTGCAAGAGGGCCAGGGCTGTGATAGCTGGACAGCGCGTAATAGAAAATCGCGGCACCGGCGAGGCACACAAGCACGATCATCGTCATCACGAAGTTGAAGAAGATGATGACCTGGCTGCGGGCTTTCTTTGAACGTCGCGGCGGATCCGGCACGCGTTCCGGCTTCAGGGCTTCGTTCGGTGATTTGGGAATGATCGGGCCGCGGCTGCTGCCGTTGTTGGCTGCATTGCCACCGCTGGGCGGAAGCTCGCCACCATTATCGGAATTGCTCAACCGCACCCCCCTTTGCACTAATCGGAATCATTGCCCGCTGTTTGGCCAAGCAATACGGCAAAAAGCAGGTTCAGAATATGATGTCGGCTAGACAGTAATGTCCAGCCGACGATGGAGGCGATCACAATTACGCGTCGTAACGCTTCAGAACGAGCGACGCATTGGTGCCGCCGAAGCCGAAGGAGTTCGACAGCGCGACGTTGACGTCACGCTTGCGGGCCTGATGCGGCACGAGATCGATTGCGGTCTCGACGTCCGGATTGTCGAGATTGAGTGTCGGCGGCACGATGTTGTCGCGGATCGCAAGTGTCGCGAAGATCGCTTCAACGGCACCGGCGGCACCAAGAAGGTGGCCGATCGCCGATTTGGTCGACGACATGGAAACCTTCGAAGCCGCATTGCCGACCAGACGCTCGACAGCGCCGAGTTCGATCGTGTCGGCCATGGTCGATGTGCCGTGGGCGTTGATGTAGTCGATATCGGAGGCAGACAGGCCGGCACGCTTCAGAGCCATGGTCATGCAGCGGAACGCGCCATCGCCATCTTCCGACGGCGCGGTGATGTGATAGGCGTCGCCCGACAGACCGTAGCCGACAACCTCGGCATAGATCTTGGCGCCGCGGGCCTTGGCATGTTCGAGTTCTTCGAGAACCACAACACCGGCGCCTTCGCCCATGACGAAACCGTCGCGGTCGCGGTCATAGGGGCGCGATGCTTTTTCCGGATTGTCGTTGTGCTGGGTCGACAGCGCCTTGCAGGCGGCAAAACCTGCGAGACCGATACGGCTGACCGGAGATTCCGCGCCACCGGCGACCATCACGTCGGCGTCGCCGAAAATGATCAGCCTTGCGGCATCACCAATCGCGTGGGCACCGGTGGAACAAGCGGTGACGACGGCATGGTTGGGGCCGCGAAGCTTGTGCTTGATCGAAACCTGTCCGGAGACAAGGTTGATCAGGCGGCCGGGAATGAAGAAAGGAGAGATACGGCGCGGTCCTTTGTCGCGGAGCGTATAACCCGCCTCGACAATACCTTCGAGACCGCCAATGCCCGAGCCGATCATCACGCCGGTCATGATCTGGTCTTCATCCGTCTGAGGATGCCAGCCGGCATCTTCCAGCGCCATATCGGCGGCAGCCATGCCGTAAAGAATATAGGGATCGACCTTGCGCTGTTCTTTCGGCTCCATCCATTGATCGGCATTGAATGTGCCGTCGGAACCGTCGCCGACCGGAATGCGGCAGGCAATCTTTGCCGGCAGATCGTCAACTTCGAATTCGGTGACCAGTCTCGCACCGCTCTGGCTGGCGAGAATGCGCTGCCAGGTAACTTCCGTTCCGCATCCAAGCGGTGATACCATGCCGGTACCGGTGATAACGACACGCCTCATCGCCAACAACCCACCCCGTATTTCATGATCAATTTGCTGAAACGGCCCGAACTAGCGGGCCGTCATGTGAGATCGATGCCCGCAAAACGCGGGCAATCGTCCCAGATATGTCGTCGATTAGGCCTGTGCCTTCTCGATGAACTTGACCGCGTCACCGACGGTCAGGATCGAGTCAGCAGCGTCGTCCGGGATTTCAACGCCGAACTCTTCTTCGAACGCCATGACCAGTTCGACGGTGTCGAGCGAATCCGCACCCAGATCGTCGATGAAGCTTGCGCCTTCAACAACCTTGTCGGCATCAACGCCGAGATGATCAATAACAATTTTCTTAACGCGTTCTGCGATATCGCTCATGTCGGTTTCCTCGACCTTTATCTTTCACCGGATACCCATTGAGGCATCCTCGTCCTGTTAAACCTTCAACTGCACCTTATCGGGTGCCGATGCCGGCAAACCCCGCCACCCCTTTTCCGGTTCCGTGCATCATTGCTCACGCAATATGACGACCTGAATTTCAGGGTGACTTTTCACAGTCATGGCCCGATTAACACGGTTTGACTGTTCCGAAAAGCCAGAATTTGTTCCCTCCCACAGCGCAGAACCCTTGTTCTCCACTGGTTTTACGAACAAAGCCCGGCAATCAGATCATTGCCATGCCACCATTGACGTGAAGCGTCTGGCCGGTGACGTAGCCTGCCTCGTCCGAAGCGAGATAGAGAACCGCCGCTGCGATGTCCGATCCGGCGCCCATGCGCTTCATCGGGATCGCGCCCATGATGGCTTCCTTCTGCTTGTCGTTCAGCTTGCCGGTCATGGCGCTTTCGATGAAGCCTGGAGCCACGCAGTTGACCGTGACGTTACGGGTGGCGATTTCCTGGGCGAGCGACTTGGAGAAGCCGATCATGCCGGCCTTAGACGCACAGTAGTTGGTCTGGCCAGGATTGCCGGTGACGCCAACGATCGACGTGATGTTGATGATGCGGCCGTGGCGGCGACGCATCATCGGATGGGTCAGCTCGCGCGTCAGGCGGAAAACCGAGGTGAGGTTGACTTCCAGGACCGCATCCCAGTCCTCGTCCGACATGCGCACGAACAGGCCATCCTTGGTGATGCCGGCATTGTTGACGAGAATATCGACGCCGCCGAGAACTTCCTCAGCCTTCTCGCCGAGCGCCTTGACCTCGGCACGATCGGAGAGGTTGGCCGGGAAGATATGGACGCGGTCGCCGAGTTCTGCGGCCAGTGCCTCAAGCTTTTCGACGCGGGTACCGTGGAGGCCGACGACAGCGCCCTGTTTATGGAGAAGGCGAGCGATCTCTTCGCCGAGGCCACCGGTAGCGCCGGTGACGAGTGCCTTGCGGCCGGTCAGATCAAACATATCGAAATCCTTTTCTTCAGCCGAGAATGGCAGCGATTGCCGCGTCGATATCGGCCGGGGTGTTGACGGCTACGCCAGAGATATTCTTGTCGATGCGGCGGGCAAGCCCCGTCAGCACCTTGCCGGAGCCGATTTCATAGAGAGTGGTCACGCCGTTCTGACCGAACCACTCGACAGTTTCGCGCCAGCGGACCTGGCCGGTAACCTGGGTAACAAGCAGCTGCGCGATTTCTTCAGCATCGGAAACCGGGGCGGCGCGCACATTGGCAACGACCGGCACGACCGGGCTCTTCTTTTCGACCTTGGCGAGCGCGTGACGCATGGCGTCGGCGGCCGGCGCCATCAGGTCGGAATGGAAGGGAGCGGATACGGGAAGCATGATGGCGCGCTTGGCGCCCCTTTCGGTCGCAAGGGCCGCTGCCTTTTCGACAGCTGCCTTGGAGCCGGAGATGACAAGCTGTCCGCCGCCATTGTCGTTGGCGATCTGGCAGACGCCTTCTGCCTTTGCTTCAGCGCAGATGGCGTCGACATCGGAGTGTTCGAGGCCGATGATCGCAGCCATGGCGCCCTGTCCGACCGGAACGGCCGACTGCATGGCATCACCGCGGATGCGCAGAAGCTTTGCCGTATCCGACAGCGAGAAGGTGCCGGCGGCACAGAGCGCCGAATATTCACCGAGCGAATGCCCGGCGACATAAGCGACCTTGTCGGCAAGGTTCAGCCCACGGGCTTCGAGCACGCGCATCGTGGCGATCGAAACGGCCATCAGCGCCGGCTGGGCGTTTGCCGTCAGCGTCAGCGTATCTTCCGGGCCATTCCACATGATATCGGAGAGCTTCTGGCCGAGAGCCTCGTCGACTTCCTCGAAAACCGCGCGGGCTTCCGGATAGGCTTCAGCGAGATCCTTGCCCATGCCGACGGCCTGGCTACCCTGACCCGGAAACGTGAATGCAATGCTCATTGGGATAATCCTTCCCTTATGTTTTGCCTCTCCATTCACATTTGAACCTTGAGAGTCAAGGGTAACACCCTGCGGCGGCCCTGCCATTCCAAAGCAAATCGGCCCGGAGCGGTGGTTTGTCGAAGCGGTTTGAGGCGAAATAGAGACCGGGGCGCGAAGTTGATCGCGTGATGCCCTTGCGATTCATCAACCGGGCGCTAAAGTCCCCCGCCTTGTCTTTACTCCCGGCCCCTCCCTCCCGGCCTCCTCATCCAGGACTGCATTGATGAAGTACAACAAACTCGGCCGCACAGACTTTTCCGTGTCCGAAATCTGCCTCGGCACCATGACCTGGGGCACCCAGAACACCGAAGCCGAAGCGCATGCCCAGATGGATTATGCCGTCGAACACGGCGTCAACTTTTTCGATACGGCTGAACTTTATCCGACAACGCCTGTCAGCGCCGAAACCTATGGCCGCACCGAACAGTATATCGGCACATGGCTGAAGAAACGGGCCAAGCGCGGGGATATCGTGCTTGCCACCAAGATCGCCGGCGCCGGTCGTCCGCATATCCGTGAGGGCCGCCCGATCGAGGCTGCGACCATTCGCGAGGCGGTCGATGCCAGCCTCAAGCGGCTGCAGACCGACTATATCGATCTTTACCAGATCCACTGGCCGAACCGCAGCCACTATCATTTCCGCAATTCCTGGACCTTCGACGCCTCGACCCAGGACCGAGAAAAGTCCATCGCCGACATTATCGAAAAGCTGCAGACGCTGGATGATCTGGTAAAGGCCGGAAAAATCCGCGCGCTCGGCCTTTCTAACGAGACCGCCTGGGGTACGATGCAATATCTACGCCTGGCGGAAGAAAAAGCGTTGCCGCGCGTCGCGTCGATCCAGAACGAATACAATCTGCTTTACCGTACTTTCGATCTCGACCTTGCCGAAGTCGCCCATCACGGAGATGTGGGCCTGCTCGCCTACTCGCCGCTGGCGGCCGGCCTGCTCACCGGTAAATATCTCAACGGAGCCCGCCCCGCCGGCACGCGCGCAACCGTCAATACCGATCTGGGCGGGCGGCTGCAGCCGAAGCAGGAACCAGCGGTCAAGGCCTATGTCGGTGTGGCAGCGAAACATGGGCTCGACGCCGCGCAGATGGCGCTGGCTTTCTGCCTCGCTCGCCCCTTTATGACTGCAGCCATCATCGGCGCCACCTCCATGGAGCAGTTGAAGATGGATATCGGCGCGGCAGATGTTTCGCTTTCCGATGAAGTGATGAAAGACATCGCCGAAATCCACCGGCAGTACCCGATGCCGATCTGATCCACCCCATGCCAACCTCCACGACAAGGTCGCCGGTCGTGTCGTGGAAGTGCCCGAGGACTACTCAACCCGCTACAATTGGCGACCCCTCTTTATGCAATCTATGATTGATTGCGCAAGCTATATGCAACCATTATCTATGATTGCATATAACGGGAGGATCACGCCATGGTAGACGTAAACGTCGAAATCAAAGCAGAAGATTCGCCGATTTCGAACGCGGTGGATCTGTATTACAGCCAACTATACGAGATCTTGAATCCGCAAACGGAACAAAAGATCGCGCTCAACAGCAGCCTCGTCACCTTCGACATCATTCCCCAGGCGCCGATGTTCACGGAATATGTTTTCCGCGCCTTTGCCGACAGGACGGTGACGATTTCCCCCACCGAATATGGTCCCGTCGCCCTGGGTGTAGCCAACACGAACGACAGGTATTCATTCTTCTTCACGGAAGTTCTGAAACAGGCCGTATTCAAGCTGGACACCGCGCTGCGGCAAGACATCGTCGACAAGATCGACCTTATAGACAGGGAAGTCCGCCAAAGCCGGCAGGAACTTCAGCTCTTCTACCAGACAATGTTCACCGCCTAGAACTCCTATGCCACGCAGAATGGCGTCGCCGCAGATGACGCCTACTACCTCGACAAACAAACGGCTTTTTTCAACACGAATAACTTCGCCGAACAGATCAGCTATTACAAGAACATCATCTCTGACGGCCTTGTCCGCATGCACATCCTGCGCGACGCACAATATCCGGATGTGGAGGCGAGGCACATATCCTCGCTGCTCAAATACGCAACGCTCGACCAATATCTGATGCCGCGGCCAAAAGATCCGATACTCGAAGAGATCAACAAATACGACCCGATCCGATTGGGGCAGGCATACATCTACAACAACCTGAACTATTTCGAGCCATCCGTCGAAATCCGTCCGTCCGGATATCTACCGAAATTCCTGACAAATATCGGCAAGCGCTCCGTGTCGATCGAAAAGACCGCGGCTGCGACCCATCAGCATGATGTCAGCTGGAGCGCCTCCGGAACGGCCCGGAAGTGGTTCTTTTTCAAGGCAAGTGCCAGTGTCTCGAGCGAGAGCCACCTCAAGGAAACCATTGCGGCGACCAACAGGGTCGGGATGGCTTTCGAGAATCTGGCGGAATACTGGGTCAATCGCGGCCCGTGGTTCTCGTCGGGCGTTTTTGCATACAAGAGGATCCGCGAGGTTCTTGCCGCAAATCCGATTTATGCCGGTCTCCTCGGACATGCCATCTCCTCCGTAATCCTTGGCCGCGGCCTGGAGCTGACCTTGCATTTCGACAAGGTGTCGACATTCTCCGAGTGGTCGAAATTCACGGCGTCGGCGAGCGGCTCATTTTCCGTTTTCGGCATGAATATTCCGGCTACGTCCGGTTCGATGTCGGATTACAAATTGAACACCCGCGAGTCCGAAGACAAGAAGAGCGTCACCTTTCTCGACGATCCAGCACATACCCGGCTGCTCGGATTTAGGGTCGACAAGCTCTTCGATGGGGCTGAAGAGTTTGCTCTTGCCGCATCCCCTTACATCGACGAGGTCGGCCCCGATGACAAGGCTATTTCATCCCTTGGAACGTGGAGTTCTGCAGTAGATACATCTGCCGAAAAAAGAAAAAACAAGCTGCTGAAAATCGCGACAGAAAAGCTCCTCGACTGAGGTTCGCAAAGATGCGTTTGCTGGCGAAAGTCGTTGTCTTGATATTGTCGGCCACCTCTGCGACCGAGGCGGCCGACATGCCCGAAGCGGGCAAAGGCACCCGTTGCTCCTGCGGCGAAAACACCGCGGCCCAGGCACCCGTTGTCACACGCTCCTATCCAATCTGCTATTTCAACAAGAAGCCCGGTGACGAGGAACTGGCCCGGCTGGAGCAGAAGCTGATCGAATTCATGAAGCCCTATATGCCAAGTGGCGTTCTGCAGACGGGAATGTCGCCAAACAATCGCTGGATCAGCGTGAAGGGAATGCAGTCGGGGCACGTCGCCCTGAAAAAGGTATGGCCCCAGATAGGCTGTTACGGTAACTACATAACCCAATCCGAATATGTACAGCACAAACGCTGCACGGGTTACCTTGAGCAGCTTCTGAAACAGAACTCCTATACGTTTTCAGGCGAAACAAGCGATGGAGAAGGCATTACCGGGCAGTTGTTTTGTGACGGAAAATGATCGCCCCTTGCCTTTCGCCTAAAAATCCGTATAAGCCGCCCTGTTCGAAACACCCGGTCTTCTGGCTGGTGGCTGTACGGAGGGCAGGTTCGCTCAGGCGAGCCTCAGGGACGAAAGCGTTCCGGCCTCCCGTGTCTCCGCTCTCGACCGTCTCGAAACAACAACTTTTCTTGCCGGCCTTTTGGCCATCAGGAGCAGTCGTTGAGGCTTAGCCGCCGAACCCGGGTGCAAAACAACCGCAAGAAAAGGCAAAGCTTACATGGCTCTTTACGAACACGTATTCCTTGCCCGGCAGGATATGTCCGCTCAGCAGGTTGATGCCCTCGTCGAACAGTACAAGGGTGTCATCGAAGCTAACGGCGGCAAGGTCGGGCGCGTCGAAAACTGGGGCCTCAAGTCCCTGACGTACCGCATGAAGAAGAACCGCAAGGCTCACTACGCCCTGATGGACATCGATGCTCCGGCTGCTGCCGTGCACGAAATGGAACGTCAGATGCGCATCAACGAAGACGTTCTTCGCTACATGACGCTTTCCGTCGAGAAGCACGAAGAAGGCCCGTCTGCCATGATGCAGAAGCGTGACCGTGACGACCGTCCGCGTGACGATCGTGGCCCGCGCCGTGACTTCGGCGATCGTGGCCCGCGCCGCGAATTCGGCGATCGTCCTCCGCGTGAAGGCGGCTTCGAGCGCGCACCGCGCCCGTCCGCTCCGCGCGAATCCTAATCTGGGCCTCAAGGAGAAAACACAATGGCTGACGTATCCTCGTCCCCGGCACGCCGTCCTTTCCATCGTCGTCGCAAGACCTGCCCCTTCTCGGGCGCAAATGCACCGAAGATCGACTACAAGGACGTTCGTCTCCTGCAGCGCTACATTTCCGAGCGCGGCAAGATCGTACCTTCGCGTATCACCGCAGTTTCCCAGAAGAAGCAGCGCGAACTGGCCCAGGCCATCAAGCGCGCCCGTTTCCTCGGCCTGCTGCCGTACGTCGTATCGTAATTGATACCGGACCCGCTGATCAAAAATCAGCGGGTCTACTCCCTTCCGCGTTGGGCGCGGATCGGAAATGAACTGCAAACCCCATGTTGGGGATGAAGCGCCTGTCAAATTGATTCAGGCCCGTCCCCTAACTGCTTGATCTGGCAGGACAGCGAGAGCGTAATGAACAAGACACAGACAGTGCTGCCCACCGGCATTCTGGCCGGCGTCGTTGCCACCCTCCTCGTGATGGGTGCCGGCACGCAATCGTCTTTTGCCGCCGTTCTTTATGCCGCCTCTGCTCTTCCGATCTTCATCGCCGGCCTTGGCTGGGGTAACCGCGCAGCCATTACCGGCATCGTCACGTCGGGCATTCTCGGCGCAGTTCTCATCTCGCCGATCTTCGCCGTCACCATGGCGATCTTCACGCTGATCCCGGCCGGCTGGCTGTCGCACCTTGCCAATCTGGCGCGCCCGGCTTCCGAACTCGGCGGCCCTGACAACCTGCTCGCCTGGTATCCGATCTCAGATATCCTGCTGCATCTTTGCGGCCTGGTGACGATCGCCGTCATCGCGCTTGGCGTCGCCATCGGTTATGGACCGGAACTTGTCGGGCAGATCGTCGACGTGCTCGGCTCCGCACTGCAGACCCAGGAACCCGGCCTGTCACTCACCGCTGCCGATATCGGGCACCTGAAGGGCACGATGCTGCTCACGTTGCCGATGGTTCAGGGCGGCATATGGGTGATCCTGCTGTTTGCAGCCTTCTATTTCGCCGTACGCATCGTCTCGCGCTCGGGCCGCGCGCTTCGCCCGCGTGAAGACATGCCGTCGGCACTGCGCATGAACCGCCATGCGATCTACATTTTTCTCGCCGGCATCGTCATGACCTTTTTGGGCGGCGTACCTGCAATGGTCGGCGCCACAATCTGCGGTACCTTCGGCGCAGGTTTCCTGATGTCGGGTTTCGCCGCCATCCATTTCCGCAGTCAGGGCAAGGACTGGCGCCTGCCGGTCCTCGTGCTCGCATACCTCTCCTCCATGCTCGTCATTCCTGCCTTCGCGATCCTCGCTTTCGGTCTCACGGACACCCGCCGGACCATTGCGCTGACGCCGGCAAAGGGCGGCACGGATCAGAACACAACCAATCCAGACAATTGAGAACTAGAAAGGAACTCCAACATGCAAGTCATCCTGCTTGAACGCGTACCGAAGCTCGGCCAGATGGGCGAAACCGTAAAGGTTCGCGACGGTTACGCTCGTAACTTCCTGCTGCCGCAGGGCAAGGCACTTCGCTCCAACGAAGCCAACAAGAAGCGCTTCGAAAACGAGCGCGCAACGCTCGAAGCCCGTAACCTCGAGCGCAAGGGCGAAGCCCAGACGGTTGCCGACGCACTCGCCGGCAAGACCTTCGTCATCGTTCGTTCGGCTGGCGAAACCGGTCAGCTCTACGGTTCTGTTGCTGCTCGCGACCTCATGGACGCACTGGCTGCAGAAGGCTTCAACGTCGGCCGCAACCAGGTCGACCTGAACCACCCGATCAAGGCTATCGGCCTGCACGAAGTAACGCTCCACCTGCATTCAGAAGTCGAGATCCAGATCTCGGTCAACGTTGCACGTTCGGCTGAAGAAGCTGAGCGTCAGGCACAGGGCGAAAGCCTCACCTCCGCTGACGCCATCTACGGCGTTGACGAAGACGCACTGCGCCCGGAAGACTTCTTCGATCCGGAAGCTGACCGCGACGGCGACGAAGAATAATAGACCTCTCGCAGATTCGTCTGTGACAGCGCCCGGCCTCACGAAGGCCGGGCGTTTTTTTGTCTCTTTTTGCGGGTAAGATGGCGTTTGCTCCGGTGAGTCGCGACCCGTTCGCACCACTCCTGCGACGTCGGCCCGAATGAGGCACAGTCAACCGGATTTGTCGCTTCATTACGTTTTTTGTTTCGCGTAAATGACGCCCGCTGTGGATATCTGTGGGTAACATCCGAAGGCAAAATGCACGGTTTCGGTGCGGTCCAGTTATCACTAGAACCGAGGCCTTGAACGGACAGGACGGGTAGAAGATCATGAACGAAGTTCCGCGCAACATGGGGTCGCTCAGCAACAAGGATGCAGCGCCGCACTATCGCGAGGCGCCGAACAATATCGAGGCGGAACAGGCGCTGCTCGGCGCGATCCTGGTCAACAACGACGCCTATTACCGCGTCTCGGACTTCTTGAAGCCGCCGCATCTCTACGAACCGCTGCATCGCAAGATTTACGAGGTTGCCGGCGACATCATCCGTATGGGCAAGACAGCCAACCCGATCACGCTGAAGACCTTTCTTCCGGCCGATGACAAGGTGGGTGACCTGACTGTTGCGCAGTATCTCGCACGTCTTGCCGCCGATGCCGTCTCTATCATCAATGCGGAAGACTACGGTCGGGCGATCTACGACCTGGCGCTTCGCCGGGCGCTGATCACCATTGGCGAAGATGTCGTCAACATCGCCTATGATGCGCCGCTCGACATGCCGCCGCAAAGCCAGATCGAGGATACCGAACGCCGTCTTTTCGAACTGGCGGAAACCGGCCGTTACGACGGCGGTTTCCAATCGTTCAACGACGCGGTGGCGATCGCCATCGACATGGCGGGGCAGGCATTCGAGCGCGACGGCCAGCTTTCCGGTATTTCTACCGGCATCATGTCGCTCGACGGCAAGATGGGCGGCTTGCAGCGCTCCGACTTGATCGTGCTCGCAGGACGCCCCGGTATGGGCAAGACCTCGCTTGCCACCAATATCGCCTACAACATCGCGGCCGCCTACGAGCAGGAAATCGCCCCCGATGGCTCGTTCAAGGCCAAGAATGGCGGTGTCGTCGGCTTCTACTCGCTCGAAATGTCGTCGGAACAGCTCGCCACCCGTATCATCTCCGAGCAGACGGAAGTTTCGTCGTCAAAGATCCGTCGCGGTGACATTACCGAGGCCGACTTCGAAAAGCTGGTCGCCTGCAGCCAAATGATGCAGAAGGTGCCGCTGTTTATCGACCAGACCGGTGGTATCTCGATCGCCCAGCTATCGGCGCGCGCCCGCCGCCTGAAGCGCCAGCGCGGCCTCGATTGCCTGGTGGTCGACTATATCCAGCTGATGACCGGTTCGGGCAAGTCGGGTGAAAACCGCGTGCAGGAAATCACCCAGATCACCACGGGTCTGAAGGCGCTCGGCAAGGAACTCAACGTGCCGATCATCGCGCTGTCACAGCTGTCGCGCGGTGTCGAAAGCCGTGAAGACAAACGCCCGCAGCTTTCCGACCTTCGCGAATCAGGCTCGATCGAGCAGGACGCCGACGTCGTGCTCTTCGTGTTCCGTGAGGAATATTATGTAAAGAACATGGAGCCCCGCGACTTGGCCGATCCGAAATACCCGGAATGGGAAGCACATATGGAGCGCGTCAAGGGTACGGCCGACGTCATCATCGCCAAGCAGCGTCACGGACCGACCGGCACGGTCAAGCTCGCCTTCCAGTCCGAATTCACGCGCTTTGCGGACCTCGCCGAGCCGAGCTTCACGCAATACGAAGAACCGTGATCGAACAGCCTCGCCGGCAGTACACCGGCGAGGCTGAGAGTCGCGGGCTAACTCAGGCCGCGTTGTAAAGCCGTCGCGTAACGAAGCCTGAACCGTTCAGAGCATTCAGGGTCTTGGCGATGGCAAGTACGGCCAGATCCGCCAGCGGCTCGATCAGCACGACCGACATATAGGCAATACCGAACGTGCCGATCGCCACAAGATTTTCGCTTGCGAAACCGGCACCATAAAAGGCCCAGAAAGCCACCCAGGCGACGACACCGCCCTGATAGGCGGTCGATAGCTGGAGCGCCTGCCTATAGGTGAGATCGACATAGGCCGTGCCTGGCGAAATGATACGATCCGCCAGCGCTTTCACCGCAAACAACGGCACCAGCAGCGTCGTGACGTTCATTCCAAACTGCGGCAGGTCTGCCGGCGCGAAGAACATTCCCTGGATCATCAGACCGAGCGCCAGCCCGATTGCCGCCGGCGCTGCGCCGAACAGCAGAAACAGCGTCGAGCCGAGAATGAAATGGACCTCGGATACGCCGACTGCGTAATGCGGCAGAAGCTCAAAGAAAGAGAAGACAGCCGCTGCAGTAACTGCAGTGCGCGAGACCAAGGAGACAAGCCCCTGTTGCCGGATCGTGTCTCGCACCAGCTTCAACGTAAAAAGTCCCGCCCCTGCTGCAGTGGCATAGCTCAGAATGATTTTGGCCCCGTCTACGAGGCCCGGTTCGATATGCATGTGCGCTCCTGTCCGTCACACCCGACGGTCGTTGATTGATAAGATGCACACGGTCGGTCTCCTGACTCGCGGGTCGATGCCTTGTCGAACCTTCCCATGGCGCGAGGCCACAGTGGTGTTTCGCAAAGCTCGCCGCTCACAGTCGCGGGGGCGGTCGGGTTCAACAGATGCTGCCCTTATTCCCATGCGGTCAACGGATGTCGGCCGCACCATGTGCGGGAATGAGGTAGCAATTTCCCGCAGAGGCAGCAAACAACAGCAGCCGAAATCGCACCGATCTAGCGCTGTCATAGGGTCGCATGCAGCAAGACGGGATCATAGGTGTTGCTGCGTGCACTCCTGGGCCTTCAGCCATTTGCGAATGCGCGCTCTTGCATTGGCATAGGGCGATGCGGTGTTGAACTGGATCATGCGCCCCTTGGTCCATTTGCCGTACCAGCCTTTGCCGTAAAGCTCGTCATTTGACCGGTTGCTGATTGTCGAGACCAGCTGCTCCCTCACCGTCCTCAGTCGTTCCAACCGCTCGGGCCAGTCCAGTGCGTCATGGTCTGCGTAGAATTTTTGAGCAAGCGGCCCTAGTTCGTTCCACTTGAACCCGGTCTCCGGAAAATCGATCGCCTCACCCCGGTCATCCCGATCTAGCCATTTCAGCACCAGTTCGTTCCAGCCGATCAGGTATGCGACGAGATCCGCCGGGCTCATCATCGAGCCTGCCATGTGGCCCTGCATGGATGCCTCCCTCGCCCGGGGCCCTGGAACGCGGGCAAGATCGTCCCAAAGCCTGTTGAAGGTCGTGGAGACCGCCGCAAGAAGTTCCTGCCTGGAACCGGGTACAGCCATGGAGTGCCTTCGGATGCTGTTCAAATACAGCGTCTAAACTACGCCTCTATCCACGGGATATGAAGCCGTCCGGCTGTCGCAGCCGGGCACCGACCCTAGGATTGCTGCACAATTATTGTGGTGTCAAAAGCCTGTACGGAGAACCTTATTCTTTACCCGCGGCCTTTTTCCAGCCGGCAAAAAGGTTAGGATCGGCCACTCCGATTTTCAAAAGCATATTCAGTTGAGACCGCCATGACAGAACAGACCGATTTTGACAGCGACGAAACCTATCTGGATGATTTCGATATCGCGCCCGTGAGATTGACGGTCGATCTCGGCGCACTCGTCGACAACTGGAAGGAAATGGCACGCCGCTCTGGAAGGGCTTCAACCGCCGCAGTCGTCAAGGCGGATGCCTATGGTCTGGGGCTCGAGGACTGCGGTACGGCGCTCTATGAAGCCGGCGCACGGGATTTCTTCGTTGCCGCGGTGCAGGAAGGCGTAACCTTGCGCACCTATGCACCGGATGCCCGCATCTATGTGCTTTCCGGCATATGGCCGGGCCAGGAACGGATGTTTTACGAAAACGATCTGGTCCCGGTGATCATCTCCGAAGAACAGCTGGCCTTCTGGATGTCGGCCACGGCCGAACATGGCGACCATCCTTGTGCGCTGCATATCGATACCGGCTTCAACCGGCTTGGCCTTCCCGCGGAAGAAGCGATCGCCTTTGCCGAGGATGTCTCGCGGCCGGCAAGTTTCTCACCCGTTCTCGTTATGTCGCATCTTCACAGCGGCGATTCGCCAGCCTCGCCGCTCAACCGATCACAGCTTGAGTCTTTCCAACGGGTTGCGGCGGCTTTCGAAGGCGTTCCGACAAGTCTGTCTGCTTCCGCCGGCATCTTTCTCGGCCCCGAATACCATTTCGATCTCACCCGTCCTGGAATTGCCGCCTATGGCGGTGAAGCGGTCAACGGTATGCAGGCGCTGAAACCCGTGGCAAAGGCGGAAGCACGCATCATCCAGATCCGCGATGCGCCGTCCGGTTCGACCGTCAGCTACGGCGCCACCCATCAGCTCTCGCGCAACAGCAGGCTTGCCGTTGTGTCGGCCGGTTATGCCGACGGCTACCTGCGTTCGCTGTCCGGTTCCGGCGTACCGCTTCGGGCTGGCGGCGCACCCGGCGCCTTCGGCTTCATCGCCAACAGGCGCGTGCCCGTGATCGGCCGGGTCACGATGGATCTGACGATCTTCGACGTGACCGACGTACCCGAAAACGAAATCCGCACCGGTGACTATATCGAACTGTTCGGCCCGAACATCGCACTCGACGACACCGCACGCGCCGGCGGCACGATCGGTTACGAACTTCTGACCGCGCTCGGGCTGCGTTATGAACGGCGCTACATTTATCCGGACGATTGATATCACCGCCGTCTTGTCATCACCTGCCAGTTTCGCTTAAAAGGCCATTGGTTCCGCTTTTGTTCTTGCGGGTATCCGAGATATTGAAGGCGGCGATCAAATCTATGGCAAAAACCAAAACCCAATTCGTGTGCCAGAACTGCGGCACGGTGCATAGCCGCTGGGCCGGCAAGTGCGACGGCTGCGGCGAGTGGAACACGATCGTCGAGGAAGACCCGATGGGCGGCATCGGCGGCGGTCCCGGCAAGGCACCGAAGAAGGGCCGTGCCGTTGCGTTGACCACGCTGTCGGGCGAAACCGAACAGGCACCGCGTATCTTTACCGGCATTTCCGAACTCGACCGCGCCACCGGTGGCGGTTTCGTGCGTGGGTCTGCGGTGCTGATCGGCGGCGACCCCGGCATCGGCAAATCGACGCTGCTGATGCAGGCGGCAGCAGCACTTTCACGCCGCGGCCACCGGATCATCTATGTCTCGGGCGAAGAGGCGGTTGCCCAGGTGCGCCTGCGCGCCCAGCGCCTCGGTGCGGCGGATTCGGACGTGCTGCTTGCTGCGGAAACCAATGTGGAAGACATCCTTGCCACGATTTCCGAAGGCAAGCGCCCCGATCTGGTGATCATCGATTCCATCCAGACGCTGTGGAGCGATACGGCAGATTCGGCCCCCGGCACCGTCACCCAGGTGCGCACCGGCGTGCAGGCGATGATCCGCTTTGCAAAGCAGACGGGTGCCGCCATGGTTCTCGTCGGCCATGTGACGAAGGAAGGCCAGATCGCCGGTCCGCGCGTCGTCGAGCACATGGTCGATGCCGTGCTTTATTTCGAGGGCGATCGCGGCCATCACTATCGCATCCTTAGAACGGTAAAGAACCGTTTCGGGCCGACCGACGAAATCGGCGTGTTCGAAATGTCCGATAACGGCTTGCGCGATGTTTCCAACCCGTCCGAACTGTTTCTCGGCGAGCGCAATGCCAAATCTCCGGGTGCCGCCGTCTTTGCCGGCATGGAAGGCACACGACCGGTTCTGGTCGAGGTGCAGGCGCTTGTGGCAGCCACTTCGCTCGGCACGCCGCGCCGCGCCGTGGTCGGCTGGGACAGTTCGCGTCTGGCAATGATCCTTGCCGTGCTCGAAGCCCATTGCGGGGTCAGGCTCGGCCAGCACGATGTCTATCTCAATGTCGCCGGCGGTTACCGCATTTCGGAACCGGCAGCCGACATGGCGATTGCATCGGCGCTCGTTTCGTCGCTCGCCGGCGCAGCCCTGCCTGCCGATTGTGTTTTCTTCGGCGAAATCAGCCTTTCAGGCGCCGTACGCCCGGTGTCGCAGACATCCCAGCGCCTGAAGGAAGCGGAAAAACTCGGCTTTGCCGGTGCCATGCTGCCTGCCACCTCGGCGGAACTGCCGAAGAACGGCAGCGCCCGCTGGACGATGATCGAGGACCTTCCCGATCTTGTCGCCCGCATTGCCGGATCCGCCAAGAAACTGGGGAAAGGCCATGAAAATGCCGGAGAAGATGATTGATCTTCCGTTAATGAGTTGGCTGATGTAAGACACTGCGCCCAATGCTGGAATGCCGGGCGAAAATGCCGGTTCCTCCGGCAGGTGTGGAACGGCAGGTTCTGGAGTAGAGTTTACATGCCCATTACGATCTTCGACGGTATTGTCATCGGCGTCACCCTGTTTTCTGCGGTGCTTGCCATGGTCCGCGGCTTTTCCCGCGAAGTGCTGTCGATCGCCAGCTGGGCCGGCTCGGTTGCCGCCGCCTATTATCTTTATCCGCTGGCTGTGCCTTATGCGGAAAAATACACGTCCGATCACCGTATCGCGATTGCCGCCTCTGCAGGCGTGATCTTTCTGATCGCGCTGATCGTGATCTCCTTCATCACGTCGCGGATCGCCGATTTCATCATCGACAGCCGCATCGGCGCGCTCGACCGCACGCTCGGCTTCCTTTTCGGCGCTGCCCGCGGCATCCTGCTGCTCGTCATCGCAACGGCCTTCTGGAACTGGCTGGTGCCGGTCAAGGCGCAGCCGACCTGGGTGGTGGACGCCAAGTCGAAGCCTTTCCTCGATACGCTTGTCGGCCGTCTTGAAGCCGTATTGCCCGAGGATATCGAGCCGCAGATCCGCGCGCGCATCACCGGCAAGGAAGAAGCGCCGGCGGATGTTCAGCCCGGCCAGGAACTGCCGCCGGTGGGCGACGCACCTGCTACAAATAATTGACGCTGTGTTGCGCTTGATGCAACGCAATTCGTCACCATTTGTGGTATGACTTGAATTCAGGTAGAGAGCGGGCTGGCACCGGGGACGAAAATTCCCCGGCCGGCCTTTCCATTTTAAGATCAAGGGCACAGGCTCACGATGGACCAGTCGGCTTCACAATCCTTCGACATCAACCGCTCCAATGAGTGGGAAGACGATACGCTGCATGAAGAATGCGGCGTGTTCGGCATCCTCGGGCACCCGGATGCGGCAACGCTGACGGCGCTTGGTCTGCATGCCCTTCAGCATCGTGGCCAGGAAGCTGCCGGTATCGTTTCCTTCGATGGCCTGCGCTTCCATTCGGAACGTCGCATGGGCCTCGTCGGCGACCACTACACGGACCAGGCAACGCTTGCCAAACTGCCAGGCAACATCTCCATCGGTCACGTCCGTTATTCGACGACCGGCGAAGTGGCGCTTCGAAACGTGCAGCCGCTGTTTGCCGAACTGGAAGTCGGCGGTATCGCGATTGCTCATAACGGCAACTTCACCAACGGCTTGACGTTGCGCCGTCAGCTGATCGCCGGTGGCGCCATCTGTCAGTCGACGTCGGATACAGAAGTCGTCCTGCATCTCATCGCCCGCTCCCGTTACTCCTCCACTGCCGACCGCTTCATCGATGCGATCCGCCAGATGGAAGGCGGTTACTCGATGGTGGCGATCACCCGCACCAAGCTAATCGCTGCACGCGACCCCACCGGCATCCGTCCGCTGGTCATGGGCGAGCTCGACGGCAAGCCGATCTTTGCGTCGGAAAGCTGCGCACTCGACATTATCGGCGCCAAGTTCGTGCGTGACGTCGAAAATGGCGAAGTCATCATCTGCGAAATCCAGGCGGATGGCTCCATCTCGATCGACGCCCGCAAGGCCGGCAACGGCCAGCCGGAGCGCCTTTGCCTGTTCGAATATGTCTATTTCGCCCGTCCGGATTCGGTCGTCGGCGGTCGCAGCGTTTACGTCGCGCGCAAGAACATGGGCATCAATCTTGCCAAGGAAGCTCCGGTCGAGGCCGATGTCGTCGTGCCGGTTCCCGATGGCGGCACGCCGGCAGCGCTCGGTTATGCACAAGCGAGCGGCATTCCGTTCGAATACGGCATCATCCGCAACCATTATGTCGGCCGTACCTTCATCGAGCCGACGCAGCAGATCCGCGCTTTCGGCGTGAAGCTGAAGCATTCCGCCAACAGGGCGATGATCGAAGGCAAGCGCGTCGTGCTGGTCGACGATTCGGTCGTTCGCGGCACCACGTCTCTCAAGATCGTGCAGATGATCCGCGATGCCGGCGCAAAGGAAGTGCATCTGCGTGTTGCAAGCCCGATGATCTACTATCCGGATTTCTACGGCATCGACACGCCGGACCGGGAAAAGCTGCTCGCCAACCAGTATGAAAGCCTGGAAGCGATGTGCAAATATATCGGCTGCGACAGCCTTGAATTCCTGTCGATCAACGGCCTCTATCAGGCCGTCGGCGGCGAGGACCGCAACGACGCACGTCCGCAGTTCACCGACCACTATTTCACCGGCGACTATCCGACCCGTCTTCTCGACAAGGACGGCGAAGCGGTCGGTCGCAAGGTCTCGCTACTCGCCAGCAACGGTTGAGCCGGACGCGAAGACCGGTTTCCAATAACCGATAAACATTCTAGAAGGCTGCGGAAACGCGGCCTTCTTTTTTGGCCTCAAAATCAGATTGTCTAAGCGGGGCGGGAAACATGACCATCGATCTCAAAGGCAGGATTGCGCTTGTAACCGGCGCATCGCGCGGCATCGGCTATTTCACGGCGATTGAACTGGCAAAAGCCGGCGCGCATGTGATTGCCTGCGCTCGCACGGTCGGCGGGCTGGAAGAGCTGGATGACGTGATCAAGGCCGCCGGCGGCTCGGCCACACTCGTTCCCTTCGATCTTTCCGACATGGACGCAATCGACCGGTTGGGGGCGTCGATCTATGAGCGCTGGGGCAAGCTCGACATTCTCGTCGCCAATGCCGGCATTCTCGGCGTCATCGCACCGGTCGCCCATGTCGAAGCGAAGACCTTCGATCGCGTCATGACCACCAATGTCACGTCCATGTGGCGGCTGGTCCGCTCTCTCGAGCCGCTACTGGTCAAGTCTGATGCTGGCCGCGCCATCCTGCTTTCGTCCGGCGTTGCCACCAATCCGCGCGCGTTCTGGGGTGCCTATGCGATGTCGAAGGCCGCGGTCGAGACCATGGGCAGGATCTGGGCCGAGGAAATGGCGCATACGCCGCTGAAGATCAACATGGTCAACCCGGGCGCCACCCGCACCGCCATGCGCGCCCAGGCCATGCCTGGCGAAGACCCGGAAACCCTGCCGCATCCGTCAGAGGTTGCCGCAAAGATCCTGCCGCTCGCTTCACCCGAAACGATCGACAGCGGCCGGCTGTTCGTCGTGCGCGAGAACCGCTTCGTCGATTACCGGCTGCCGGAGTGAAGAAAGCACAGGGCGATAAGATCCGGCATGACTTTGGCTGCGGCTCCCCTAACTTGAAGGAGCAGACCTGAAGCATCGTGCCATGCCGGAGACTTGTCCTTGCCGTTCGAACATTTCTCGCTTGAACATCTGATTTCCCAATATGGCGTGCTCGCCGTGTTTTTAGGCGCAGCCTTCGAGGGCGAGACGGCGGTCTTTTTGGGCGGGGTCTTTGCGCACCGGCATTTCATGTCCTGGTGGGAAGCGGCGACGGCTGCAGCAATCGGTTCATTTGCGGCGGATCAGGCATGGTTCTTCGCCGGGCGTTATGCCAACCGGCTGGCGCTGGTTCAACGCTTCCTGAAAACCGATGCGGCGCAGAAGGTCAGTCAGCTTCTCGAAGCCCATCCGACCGGCTTCATTCTCGCCTTTCGCTTCATCTACGGCATGCGAACGGTCAGCCCGATTGCAATCGGGCTAAGTTCGGTGCCGGCACTTCGCTTCGTTATCCTCAATTTCATCGCGGCCGTGGTCTGGGCCGTGCTGATCACCTCGATCGGCTATCTCTTCGGCAATGCGGTCGAGTTGCTGTTCGGGCGATTGAGGCTGCACCTCCATATGCTGATCGCCATCGCTGCAATTGCAGTCATACTCGCTGCCCTCGCCTATCTCATCCGCAGGCAGATACGCGGAGGGTCGGTCACGCGCTGAAGAGGGGCTTGTCTTTTCTTATCCGGTTTTCGTGAGGCCCGCCGCCACAAGCGGCTCGATCAGCAGGCGGGCATCATCGACCAGCCGTTTCGACAGCGCCGGATGTTCCTGGTCGAACTGCCTGATCGCTTTCAATGCATAAAGCAGCATCCAGGCGCGCTGGTCGATGTCGGCGGGCATAGGGCTGCCATCGACCAGCGCCAGGACCGCCGTCAGCTTTTCCAGCATCTGGCTGCGCAGGCCGGCGCGGCGAAGCGAACCGTCCTCGCGGGCATCGGCCAGAACCAGGGCCGCCGCCCTCTCCGTCTGCAATCCGCGCATCATCGCCACCAGCGCCTGAGCCACGTCCCGCACCGATGCGGTTGAAGCGATCGCCACCACCTTTTCCAGCTCGTCGGTAAGATGCGCGCCATAACGGTCCATGATCGCCTGGGCGAGCGCATCCTTTGTCGGAAAGAAGCGGTAGAGCGAGCCGATCGCCGTGCCCGATTGCGCGGCCACTTCCGACATGGTCACGGCTCGATAGCCGTGCGTGGCAAACAGGCCGATCGCCGTCTCGACGATTGTCGCCACACGTTCATGACCACGTTTGCGCTTGGGTTCCACCGCCTTTGGCGGCTTCGCGGTTGACATTTGCGAGGCGATCCTCAAATAGGAGTTATGCGAGTACATCCTCGCATAACATGATGCAGACCTCTCGTCATCCCGTCGCGGATTTCCCTCGCCGCCCTGCCGATCCGGCCTGCAGTTCATCTTGCACACACTCGCGCCTCCTCGCCGAAAGACATCCTATGCTCGCACTCGATCCCAAAACCACCGCGCTCGTTCTCATCGATCTGCAGAAGGGTATTCTCGCCATGAATACGGCGCCGCATGCCAGCGCCGATATTCTTGCCAAAGGCCGCCAATTGGCGGATGCCTTCCGCAAGGCGGATGCACCTGTGGTTCTGGTCAATGTCGATTTCGGCCCGGATTTTGGCGATGCGCCGCGCGGCCTCACCGATACCGCCGCCGGCCGCAACTATCCGGAGGACTGGACGGTGCTGGCCGAAGGCCTGCAGCAGCCGGGAGATCTCACCGTGACCAAGCATCAATGGGGCGCCTTTCACGGCACAGATCTCGACGTCAAGCTTCGTCGGCGTGGCATTCAAACCATCGTGGTCGCCGGCATCGCCACCAATTTCGGCGTTGAATCGACGGTCCGTGCCGGCTGGGAACATGGCTATAACATGGTCGTTGTCGAGGATGCCTCGACCGGCGTTTCCGCCGCATCGCATGACATGACTTTCAAGCTCATCTTCCCGCGCATCGCACGCGTAACCACCACGGCGGACCTTTCACTTGACTGATCGCCTGATGTCCGAGGAGCCCGATGATGTGTCGTCAAACCACCGCTGGCTGAGGCGGGCCGCGGCCCTACCGCCGGCGGCGCGCTGGCTGGTCCTTGTTGCAGGCTCGCTGCTCCTCGGCTGGATTCTCGAACTCATGCATCTGCCGGCCGCATTGCTGCTCGGCCCGATGGCAATGGCTATCGCCATGGCGCTTTCGGGCATGAGTTTCCGCATGCCGAAGGTGGCGTTCAACGGCGCGCAGGCGATCATCGGCGTGATGATCGCCTCCAACATGCCGCCGTCGATCTTTTCTGAACTGGCGGCTCAATGGCCGGTCTTCGCGCTCGGCATCCTCGCCACCGTAGTCGCCTCATCGGCGCTCGGCGCGTTGATGGTCAGAGCGCGGGTGTTTCCCGGCACGACGGCAATATGGGGCTCCTCGCCCGGCGCCGCCTCGGTCATGGTGCTGATGTCCGAAAGCTATGGCGGCGACATGCGGCTCGTCGCCTTCATGCAGTATTTGCGCGTCGTGTGCGTGGCGCTTGCCGCGACCATGGTGGCGCGTCTCTTCGGCGTGACGCCGGCCGACTCGCAAAGCGTCGAGTGGTTCCCTGCCCTTTCGCCTCTTTCTGTCCTTGCGACGCTGGCTGTCGCCTTCGGCTCGGCCTGGATCTGCGGGTTGATGCGTATTCCCGGAGCAGCACTGCTCGGGCCGCTGGCCGGTTGTCTTGTCGCCAAGTTCGGCTTCGGCATGCCGCTGGTGCTTGCGCCATGGATGCTTGCCATTGCCTATGCCCTGGTTGGCTGGGCGGTCGGCGGGCGGTTCACACGCGAGGTCGTCACTTACGCGGCACGCAACTTCCTGAGCGTGCTCGGCTCGATTGCCTGCCTTCTTCTCATCTGCAGCGGCTTTGCCGCCATGCTTGTATTTTTCGCCGGCATCGATCCACTGACGGCCTATCTGGCGACAAGCCCCGGTGGCGCCGATTCGGTCGCCATCATCGCCGCATCGACCAATGTCGACGTGCCCTTCGTAATGGCAATGCAGATCGGCCGCTTTCTGGTCGTGGTGCTGACCGGGCCGATGCTCGCCAAGGCGATCGTGCGCCATATGTCCCGCTAACCGCACGGCTCTTCCACTCTTGACCAAACAGCCGACGCACGCCATAACCGAGCCCATGAAAACGAAGATTTCCATTTGTGGGAACATTATCCGCTAGCGTTCGCGCTGGTCCGGCCGTTTTCGTCTCTCGAAAAGCCTTGAAGACAAACGCCGCGGTCCGGTACCGGTTGCGGCATGTCTTGTTGACGTTGGGAGAATTTTTCGATGAGCGCCACGCTCAAGCTATACAATACCTTGATCCGCGAGAAATCGGCGTTCCAGCCGATCGATGCCGACAACGTGCGCATGTATGTCTGCGGCCCGACGGTCTATGACTTCGCCCATATCGGCAATGCCCGCCCGGTCATCGTGTTCGACGTGCTGTTTCGGCTGCTCAGCCACGTCTACGGCGACGCCCACGTCATTTACGCCCGCAACATCACCGACGTCGACGACAAGATCAACGCGCGTGCTCTGCGCGATTTCCCGCATCTAGCCCTCAATGACGCGATCCACGCGGTGACGGAAAAGACGGCGAAACAGTTCCATGCCGATGTGGCGGCGCTGGGCTGCCTCGAGCCGACCGTCGAGCCGCGCGCTACCGACAATATTGCCCAGATGATCGAGATCATCGAAAAGCTGATCGCCCGCGGCCATGCCTATGTCGCGGAAGGCGAAGTGCTGTTCGACACCAAGTCGATGAGCGATTACGGCCAGCTTTCCAAGCGTCCGCTCGACGAGCAGCAGGCTGGCGCGCGCGTGGCTGTCGATGCGCACAAGAAGAACCCCGGCGACTTTGTCTTGTGGAAGCTTTCCTCCCATAACGAACCCGGCTGGGAGAGCCCCTGGGGGCGTGGCCGTCCGGGCTGGCATATCGAATGCTCGGCGATGAGTGGCCGCTATCTCGGCGAAGTCTTCGACATCCATGGCGGCGGCCTTGATCTCATCTTCCCGCACCACGAAAACGAGATCGCCCAGTCGCGCTGCGCCCATGGCACTGAAGTCATGGCGAATGTCTGGATGCATAACGGCTTCGTGCAGGTCGAAGGCAAGAAGATGTCGAAATCCGACGGCAACTTCATCACCATCAACCAGCTGCTGGAGACCGACACGTTCGGCGGCCGCAAGTGGCCGGGCGAGGTGCTGCGGCTTGCCATGCTGATGACGCATTACCGCGAACCGATCGACTTTTCGGTGAAGCGGCTCGAGGAAGCAGAAAGGCTTCTGGCCAAGTGGCCGGCGGTCGATCCGTCCGAGATCCCGGCAGGCACCGAGCCCTGCCCGATCGTGCTCGAAGCGCTTGCCGATGATCTGAACACGGTGGCCGCCGTACAGCGCATCCACGCGCTGGCGCAGGAAGCCAATGCCGATAGGACGCTGTTGCCGATGTTTGCCGCCAGCGCCGCACTCCTCGGTGTGCTACCGAAGAAAACCGAAGTCGATGAAGCGCTTGCGGGTGCCGTCGATGCGCTGGTCGCCATGCGACTTGAAATGCTGAAGGCGAAGAACTTTGCCGAAGCTGACAAGATCCGCGACGAACTCTCGGCCAAGGGCATCCAGCTGAAGGACGGCAAGGACGCGGCAACCGGCGAGCGTGTGACGACGTGGGAGCTGAAGCGGTAGGATGGTTACGGCAGCGGCAGTTGCTACCCCCCTCTGCCCTGCCGGGCATCTACCCCACAAGGGGGGAGATCAGCAGGTGGCACCGTCTCTGCTTAACAAAGACTACAGTGCCGTGTTCGCCTCACCGCGAGAGGAAAGCGGCAATCTCACCCTTGGATTGACGTGGCGGGTTCGCTACTCTCCGATCTCCCCCCTTGTGGGGGAGATGTCCGGCAGGACAGAGGGGGGTGATCTCCACTCCGCAGCAGACAACGAGGAGCATGACATGCCGCATGCCCCCGTCTCACCCAAGCTTCGCACCAACGCCAGACGCATGCGCAAGGCATTGACGGATGCCGAACTAAAACTCTGGAATGCCCTTCGCGCCCATCGCCTGATGGGCCTTGGCTTCCGCCGCCAGGTGCCGATTGCCGGCTATGTTGCCGATTTCGCTTGCCCCACGCCGCGCCTTATCGTCGAGGTCGATGGTTCCCAGCACGGCAATGATCACGACCTCGCTTATGACGCGGCAAGAACAAGGCGCCTGCAACAGGACGGCTGGACGGTTTTGCGTTTCTGGAACGACGATGTCTTGACGGATATCGACAATGTCTGCCTGCATATCCTGAAAATAGTCGGGGAGGCATGGTGATGACTCAGATCCATACCGGCGGCTGCCAGTGCGGCGCCATCCGTTATCGAGCGACAGGCGAGATCGGTTTTCCGCATGTCTGCCATTGCCGCATGTGCCAGAAGGCGGCGGGGAGCTATTTCATGCCCTTCGGCGGGGTGAAGCATGAGAATTTCACGCTCACTCGCGGCGAACCGGCGTGGTTCAAGTCTTCCGACACCGTGCGGCGCGGCTTCTGTCGCGATTGCGGTACGCCGCTGTTTTACGATGGCGGGCACGATCATGTCAGCATCACGCTCGGCTCTCTCGATGCTCCGGAAAGCGTAAAGCCGGAGATGCAGACCAATCTTGCCCGCAAGATGCCATGGTTCGGTGCGCTTGACGGCCTGCATCATGAACCCGGCATGGATACGACGCCGCAAGAGGCCGTCGAGATTGCCAAAAGCAGCCGGCAACATCCCGACCACGATACGCAACATTGGCCGAAAGCCGGATCGGAGTTCTGGATTTGACCCACCATTTCCATACGGGCGGCTGCCAGTGCGGTGCGGTGCGCTTCGTCATCGAGGGAAAGCCGGGCCAGTCGTCCATCTGTCACTGTCGCATGTGCCAGAAGGCGTTCGGTGCCTATTATGCACCATTGATCTCGACACGCGGCGCAAGCTTTCGCTGGACGCGCGGAGTGCCGAAACAGTTTCCGTCGTCGAACCATGTAAGCCGCGGGTTCTGCGGCAATTGCGGCACGCCGCTGACCTATGAGGCTTCAGACGGGATTGCCGTTTCGGCCGGTGCGCTTGACGATCCTTCGGCGCTGCCGCCATCGATCCAGTATGGCGTCGAGGCGAAGGTGCCGTTCGTCGATCACCTCGGCGCGCTTCCGGCGCATCACACGATGGATGATATCGCGGAAGCCCCCTTCCTTGCCGATATCGTTTCCAACCAGCATCCCGACCACGAGACGGAAACCTGGCAACCGGTTCCTGCTTCAGGCGGAACCACCAAGGAGGATGACGCATGAGCGAGACGACAGGAACGGCTGCCCCAAGAACCGGCGGATGCCAGTGCGGGGCCGTGCGCTTCAAGATCCATAGTAAGCTTGGCCGCGCCTCGATCTGCCATTGCCGCATGTGCCAGAAGGCTTTTGGCGGTTTTTTCGGCCCACTCGTCAGCGCACCCACGGACGGCCTCGAATGGACCCGTGGCGAGCCGACCTATTTCCAGTCATCGGTCAATATCGACCGCGGCTTCTGCAAGCGTTGCGGCACGCCGCTGACCTACCGTCACCCTGAGGGCATCGAGATCGCCATCGGCGCCTTCGACGAGCGCGATGATCTGGCGCCGCAGGTTCAGGTCAACCATGCCTTCCGGCTGCCCTGGGTCGAGACGATCTTCGATGCGCCGGTGCATGGCGACGTCGATTATTACGACCGGCAGGAGCAGATCATCTCCTTCCAGCATCCAGACCACGATACCGAGAACTGGCCCGAGAAAGGCTTGCACCTGTGACCGACATTCTGCGTACGCTTTATCCCGTCTCCAGCCCTTACGACACCGGCACACTCGATGTCGGCGACGGGCATGTGATCTACTGGGAACGCCATGGCACCAAGGGCGCAAAACCTGTCGTCTTCCTGCATGGCGGACCGGGCGGCGGGATCACGCCGATCCAGGCGCGACTGTTCGATCCGGACCTTTACGACATTCTTCTATTTGACCAGCGCGGCTGCGGCCGCTCGACACCGCATGCGGGGCTTGAAGCCAATACGACCTGGCATCTCGTCGCCGATATCGAACGGCTGCGCGAAATGGTCGGCGTCGACAAATGGCAGGTGTTCGGCGGCTCCTGGGGTTCGACACTGGCGCTGGCCTATGCCGAGACGCACCCGGATCGCGTTAGCGAGCTTCTTTTGCGCGGCGTCTATACGCTGACGAGGCCGGAACTCGACTGGTACTATCAGTTCGGCGTGTCGGAAATGTTCCCCGACAAGTGGGAGGCCTTCGTCGCGCCCATTCCGGAGGCCGAGCGTCATGAGATGATGGCGGCCTATCACCGCCGCCTGACCGGCAACGACCGGGCCGAGCAGATCGCCTGCGCCAAGGCATGGAGCGTGTGGGAAGGCTCGACGATCACGCTTCTGCCGGAACCAGACCTGGCCTCGAAACACGACGAGGACCATTTCGCGCTCGCCTTTGCGCGCATCGAGAACCATTTCTTCGTCAATTCCGGCTGGCTGGATGAAGGCCAGCTCTTGCGCGATGCGACGAAGCTTGCCGGCACTCCCGGCGTCATCGTGCACGGCCGTTACGACATGCCCTGCCCGCTCAAATATGCCTGGCAGTTGTCCAAGGTCTGGACGGATGCGGATTTCCACATCGTCGAAGGTTCCGGCCACGCCGTTTCCGAACCGGGGATCACCGACCGGCTGATCCGCGCGACGGACGGGTTTGCAGGGAAAATCTAGTTTCGGCCAAGTTTTTGGCAGCCCCTCATCCGGCTGCCGCCACCTTCTCCCCGTCCATACGGGGAGAAGGGATATGCCGCTCCCTCACCGCCTGACGCCCCGTCGCGTTGGGCACGTCCCCTCTCCCCCCCTGCGGGGAGAGGGTTAGGGTGAGGGGCAGCTTCACACATAACAACCAGCTCCATGGGAGGAGCATCCATGACGACCCGAGACCGCCTATATCTCTTCGACACCACCCTTCGTGACGGGCAGCAGACGCCCGGCGTTGATTTTTCCGTCGAGGACAAGATCGCGATTTCGGCGATGCTGGACGAATTCGGCTTCGATTATGTCGAGGGTGGTTATCCCGGCGCTAATCCGACCGACACGGCCTTCTTCACCGAGAAGAGGACGATCAAAGCAAAATTCGTCGCCTTTGGCATGACCAAGCGCGCCGGCATTTCCGCCTCCAACGATCCGGGCCTTGCCACGCTGCTGCAGGCGAAGAGCGATGCCGTCTGTTTCGTCGCAAAGAGCTGGGACTATCACGTCAGGATAGCGCTCGGCTGCACAAATGAAGAAAACCTCGCCTCCATCCGCGATAGCGTCGAGGCGGCCAAGGCTGCGGGCAAGGAGCCGCTGGTCGATTGCGAACATTTTTTCGACGGCTACAAGGCCAATCCGGAATACGCTCTTGCCTGCGCCCGCACCGCCCATGACGCCGGAGCGCGTTGGATCGTGCTCTGCGATACCAATGGCGGAACACAGCCGAATGAGGTGCGCGAGATCGTCTCCGCCGTCATTGCCACCGGTATTCCCGGCGCGTCGCTCGGCATCCATGCGCATGACGATACCGGCCAGGCGGTGGCCAATTCGCTTGCCGCCATCGAAGCCGGCTGTCGCCAGGTTCAGGGCACGCTCAACGGCATCGGCGAACGCTGCGGCAATGCCAACCTGATCACGCTGATCGGAACGCTCTGTCTGAAGGAGGCCTATGCCTCCCGCTTCGAGACGGCGATCGACCCGGAGCGGCTGTCGGGGCTGACGCGCCTGTCGCACGCCTTCGATGAGCTTCTCAACCGCTCGCCCAACCACCAGGCACCTTATGTCGGCGCATCGGCCTTCGCCACCAAGGCCGGCATCCATGCCTCGGCGCTGCTGAAGGACCCGCGCACCTACGAGCATGTGACACCGGACAGTGTCGGCAACCTGCGCAAGGTCATGGTGTCGGACCAGGGCGGCAAGTCGAACTTCATCAATGCATTGAAGCGCCGCGGCATAGAGGTTGCCAAGGACGACCCCAAGCTCGACCACCTGATCTCGATCGTCAAGGAACGCGAGGCAACCGGTTATGCCTATGAGGGCGCCGACGCGAGCTTCGAACTGCTCGCACGCCGCACGCTCGGCACGATCCCCGAATTTTTCTCGATCGACGGGTTTCGGGTGATGGTCGAACGCCGCTTCGACAGTCTCGGGCGCATCAAGATAGTGTCCGAGGCGGTGGTGAAGATCGTCATCGACGGCGAGAACCATATGTCGGTGGCGGAAGGCGACGGCCCTGTCAACGCGCTCGACCTCGCACTCAGGAAGGATTTCGGAAAGTACCAGAACGAGATCGACGACCTCGTTCTGGCAGACTTCAAGGTGCGTATCCTCAACGGCGGCACCGAGGCCATCACCCGCGTCCTGATCGAATCCACCGATGGAAGCGGCGTGCGCTGGTGGACGGTCGGCGTGTCGGAAAACATCATCGATGCCTCGTTCCAGGCACTGATGGATTCGGTCATCTACAAGCTGATGAAAAACCGGGAACTGGCGGGCCGGATTGCTGCTGAGTGAACTCTATCGCCGCAGCACATCCGCCAGTGATGCCACCGCGATTGCCACTGTCGTATAGGCTTTGTTCCAGTCCGGCGAGCGTTTGCCCAGTTCGAGCAGGCGCGACTGGGTAGCGTCGAGGGCCTTGAAGGCGTCGGCTCGGGTGCCGTCATGGCTGTCGGCTTTTGTCGCTGCGTAATAACGCCGTGTCTTGAAGCGCGGATTGGCGCCGGGTTTGACTTCCAGCCTGTCCTGATCGCCGTCAGCATGGGCGTTGATGATCGGCGCGACGGATCCGGCACCAGATCTCAGCGCCTCTCGCATCGGGCCGTAATCGCCGTGATAGGGTATGCGCCGCGAGGTCAGTTCAAGCCCCTGGCGAATGCAATCCAGCCGATAGACGGGAGACGCCGTCATGCATTCGCTTCGCACCGAGGCCAGATCCCTGACAATGCTCTGCGTGACAAGACCGTTGAGGCTCTGGTCATAATCCGACGCCCCGTCGCGGCCTTCGGCGCGGGCATCCTGCGCATGGACCGCCGGCGTTATCGACAGGGATTGAACCGATGCCATCACGATGAAAAACAGCAAGCCCCGAACACCCATTATCGCCCCTTCCGATTGCTATCGGAGCCTCATATCCGTGCCCCCGCACGTCAGACGCCCCACGCAAGATGCTACCCTAGAGCCGCGGCAATCGGAATGGCTTTCGGGCGGCGTGAGAGACGCCGCCCGAAAACAAAGACCTATTGCTTGAGCAGGATCCGGCCGAGGAAATCGTTCATCAGCGGCGCGATCTCGTCGAGCTTGTCTTCCAGGGCGAAATGGCCGGTGTCGAGTATATGCATTTCGGCATCCGGCAGATCCTTCAGGTAGGGATGCGCGCCGGCTTCCGGGAAAATCTTGTCGTTCTTGCCCCAGACGATCAGTGTCGGCGGCTTGCGGTCGCGGAAGAATTTCTGGAACTGCGGATAAAGCGGCAGATTGGTGCGGTAGTCATAGAACAGGTCGAGCTGGATCTCGTTATTGCCGGGCCGATCGAGCAGCGCCTGGTCCTGCAGCCAGTTGTCGGGGCTGATGCGAGAAACATCCCTCACCCCGTCGGTATACTGGAATTTGGTGGCATCCAGCGTCAGTATGCCCTTCTGAACCTCGCGATCCTTTTCCGATCCGCTTGCCCAATAGGCCCTGATCGGGTCCCAGAATTCCTTCAACCCTTCCTCATAAGCATTGCCGTTCTGGACGACGAGGGCCGTCACCCGCTCGGGGTGTTTCAGCGCCAGCCGGTAGCCGACCGGGGCACCGTAGTCCATCACATACATGGCGTAGTTCGTCGCGCCGATCCGGCCGAGGAGATCATCGACGATATCGGTGTAATGGGCGAAGCTGTAGGTGAACTTGGTGTGGTCCGGCGCATCGCTGTAACCGAAGCCCGGATAATCCGGCGCGATCACCCGGTAGCGATCTGCAAGCAGCGGGATGAGGTTGCGGAACATGTGCGAGGAGGTCGGGAAACCGTGCAGCAGAAGCACGACCGGCGCATCCTTGCGGCCGGCCTCGCGATAAAAGACCTTGACGCCCTCCACCGTGGCGTAACGGTAATGGATGACGGCGGGTGCGGGGCGCGCAGCGGCGATCATGTCGGCGGCAGTTGCAGCGCCCGGAAGCGCCGCGAGACTGGCAAGCGACAATCCAAGGGAGATCACAAATCGATTCATTTCCATTCTCCAAGTGGTTGACATTACAATTAAAACTTTCGACGCTGCCGGATGTCCTTCGACCGGCTGCATGGGCGTCCGGCAAAGGCCGGTAAACGGGAAGACGATGGACCGCATAGAAGCGATGACGATGCTGATCAGGGTTGCCGACACCGGCAACTTTTCGGCCGCCGCAAGATCGCTCAACGTCCCGGTGACCACGCTTTCGCGCAAAATCTCGGATCTAGAAGCGGCGCTCGGGGCAAAGCTTCTCGTTCGCAGCACCCGCAGAACCGACCTGACGGATGCCGGCAGCAGCTATCTTGCGGCCGCACGGCGGATCATCGAGCAGGTGGAGGAAGCCGAACGCGAGGCGGCAGGCGAGTTCACCGAACCGAAAGGCCGGCTGGTCATCACCGCGCCGATCCAGTTCGGCCAGTTGCATGTGCTGCCGGTCGTCACCGACTTCCTTGCCCGTTTCCCTGAAATCGACATCCGCCTGCTGCTGCAGGACCGAAACCTGCAGCTGGTCGAAGACCATATCGACATGGCCGTGCGTATCGGTCGGTTGCCGGACAGTTCGATGATCGCGACTTCAGTCGGATCGGTCCGCATGGTGGTCTGCGCCAGCCCAAGGCTCATCGCGGCGCAAGGCATGCCGGAAACCCCGCTGGATCTTTCCCGTTTTCCCTCTGTCACGATCGAGACACCACTCTCCCAACCCGGCTGGCAATTTCGCGAAGCGGGCGACCGGTCGCCTTTCTCGGTCTCGCCTACCCCTCGCCTGTCGGTCACCACGGTCGAAGCGGCATTACAGGCGGCCATCCGCGATGCCGGCGTCATCCGCCTCTTCCACTATCAAGTGGCCGATGCCGTGAAGGCCGGCGACCTGAAGATCATCCTTGAAGATTACGAGACCGATCCTGTCCCGGTGAGCCTGATCCACGCATCACGGGGCCAGATGCCGCTGAAAATGCGCAGCTTTCTAGACTTTGCCGTTCCAAGGCTCAGGGCAGTCTTTCCGATCGAGACTTAGGCTGGGCCGGCCTTTGCCCGAAGCGCCGCATTTTCCTTTTCAAGTTCGGCAAGCCGATCCTGCAGCGGCCGCACGGCGGCTGCGACTTCCTTTTCGGTGAAGCGCGGGGTGATATGCTGCGGGCAGTTCCAGTCGAAGGCTTCCAGCCGCACCTTGAAGATGCGCTCGGCCTTACCGCGATAGCCTGCGTCGGTAACGAGAGCGGTGATCGCCGGGTCTTCATCCAGCGCCAGTTTTTCGACATGCGCATAGATTTTCAGCCGGGCGCGGCGCGGATAATCCATCAGGAACAGGCAGGCCTTGTCGCTGGAGGCCAGATTGCCGGTCGAGATGTACTGGCGATTGCCACGGAAATCGGCGAAGGCAAGCGTGCGGTCGTCGACGACTTTTAGGAACCCTGCCGGTCCGCCGCGATGCTGGATATAGGGCCAGCCGGTCTCGGAGACCGTAGCTATGTAGAAGCTGTCGCGTTCACCGATGAATGCCTTTTCGCCTTCGGTGAAGCGATCCATCGTGCGGTCGCCGGAAAAATCCGACCAGAAATGATCGATGCCCATTTCGGCTTGTGCTGCCCGCACGCTTGGCGTCGAGGCGATATCGAGAAATCCGTAGGACATGGCGTTCTCCCTTGAAACCTGAACCGGGGATCGATGGCGATCCCGCGCGGTTCGTTGGGAGAACTATGCCTCTTTTCATTCCTCGTAATAATCGGCCATTTCTGGAGATCATCTCTCCGGAAAATGGGCAGATGAAATCAGGGCTCGTCGAATGACAGGCCCCAGTCTTTCTCGCCATACCATTCCTCGCCTGTCGCCTCCGTCTTCCAGCGCAGGCTTCTTACCCTGCGCAGGCCACGCGCCCGGAAAGCGGCTTCCAGCCCGGCATGACGACCTTCCGGTACCGGCTTGGTACTTTCACCCCAGATGAAGGAGACGATCTGCAGGAAGCGCGCGCCAAAACCCTCAGCCTGACGGTCGATCATCAGGTAGCCCGCATGACGGGTGAAACCGATGCGGCTTTTTTCGATCGCCGGAATGCCGAGCGGGAAGATCAGGCGACCATAGGGCGCGAGCTTTTCAATCCAGGCTTCTGGCGGGTGGTCGAGGGCGAAATTGGCGTAGATGACATCGGCTTCTTCTCTCGGCCAGTCGAAGGCATCGCCCTGCACCACCTCGACATTTGCGTATGAGGCGAGATTGGCCTTCGCCCTTTGCGCCAGCGAGGCATCATATTCCACCCCGATCACCCGACCGGACGGGCCGACGAGTTCGGCCATGATCGCCGTATAATACCCGACGCCGGCGCCCATATGCACGACCGTCTCGCCCTCGCGGATCTTGAACGCGTCAAATGCCGCCGCATGCAGCGAGGGGGATCCGTTGTTGATGCCCTTTTCAGTCTTCAGCCCGACAAGCACATCCTGATAGAGCACGATCGGATCGGTCGAGGCGACGGGGCGGTATCCGCTGCCGAAGATATCGTCGAATATCCAAGGCGGCGGGCCGACATAGTCCTCGCGCGGCACGCGGGCAAAAGCGGCAAGCAGTCGCGCATTGTCGTCCACCCCGGCCTTGGCGAGGAGCTGGAGCGCATAGTTGCGACGATGCGCGGGCTGGTCTTCCAGGTTCATACGTCATTCTCCGGTCTGTTATCCATCATGCCGCGCTTTCCACCCGATCTGGCCTCTCGATCAGATTTGCGAAAGAGCTTCGCGTGTGGGTGGCAGGATGGATGACTTGTCTCAATGCAAGGTTCAAAGAAATGAATTGGTAGCACAGGGCACGATCCTGTAATTGCGCCATGATAATTACAAACACAATTACAACAGAATGCCGGAAGCACCCCATGGCCACCGAAAACGCCGCGTCCCCCGCCAACACGCCTGTTGCGGTCAATGAAGATACGCCACGCGGTTTCGCCTTCGGCTTGACTGCCTATTTCATGTGGGGTTTTCTGCCCTTCTACCTGAAGGCGGTGTCTCATCTTCCGCCGATGGAGGTGCTGGCGCACAGGGCGATCTGGTCCGTCCCTGTGGCGGGTATCGTGCTTATCATTCTCGGCCGGCTGAAGGATGTCCGGGCAGCATTCGCCAATCCGCGCATGCTCGGCATGGCCTGCGTCACCGCGACATTCATCACCCTCAACTGGGGCGTCTATGTCTGGGCGGTTGCCGCAGGACACGCGCTCGATGCCGCTCTCGGCTATTTCATCAACCCGCTGTTCAGCATCTTTCTGGCCGCCGTCATTCTGAAAGAAAAGCTCGCACCGTTGCAGATGGCGGCAATCGGGCTGGCCGTCGTGGCGGTCGCCATCCTTGCCTGGGGCGCCGGCGGGCTTCCGTGGGTATCGCTGGCTTTGACCTTCACCTGGGGCATCTATGCGCTCTTGCGCAAGACGCTGCCGATCGGCCCCAACCAGGGGTTCTTTCTCGAAGTGCTTTTGATCAGCATCCCGATGCTGCCCTATGTCATCTGGCTCGAAGCGACCGGACAGGGCCACTTCCTTGGCGGAACCGGTTTCGACATGGGCATGCTGGCGCTTTCCGGTATCGTGACCGCGGGGCCACTGATGATCTATGCAAACGGCGCCAAGCTTTTGAAACTGTCGACCATCGGCATCATGCAATATATCGCGCCGACGATGATCTTCCTGATCGCGATCTTTGCCTTCGGCGAGCCGCTGAGCCCGATAAAGCTTACAAGTTTCGTCTTGATCTGGGCGGCGCTGGCGCTCTACACCGTCGCCATGCTGCGCCAGTTGCGCGGCCGCTGATTTTCGCCACTGGTTCTCAAGGACAGACCGTCATGCAGATGTCAGACATTCCCTTCGGCGCGACCGACTGGTCGGAGATCGAACCGACCGTGCACAAGGGCGACACGGGCCATTCGACCTGGCGGACGCAGCATTTCGGCGGCATTCGGGTGCGGATGGTCGAGCACTCGCCGGGTTATCTGGCCGACCACTGGTGCGAAAAGGGTCATATCCTTCTGTGCCTTGAAGGCGAGATGACGACGGAACTCGCCGACGGGCGGATGTTCGTGCTTAAACCCGGCATGAGCTATCAGGTTGCCGACAAGGCCGAGCCGCACCGCTCCTCGACGACGACCGGCGCAAAGCTGTTCATCGTCGACTGACTACGCGTTCAGACGTAGTCCTCTGGCCTGTCTTTCCGTCATCCTCGGGCTTGTCCCGAGGATTTATCCACGTCGCAAAAGCCGATATGTAGCAGATGCTCGGGACAAGCCCGAGCATGACACAGGATTGAGACTGCTACAGCTTTGAAATAACTGCCTCTTCCCCCTTTGAAGACGCCGTGATCTCGTCGCGCTCCAAAATTGCCGGCACGATGTCGTCGACCTCTGCGATGACCAGCGGCTGGACGAGATGGGCGCGGTGGATGAAGCCTTCGCCGCGCATGTGGTTTACGAGCGACAGCATCGGATCCCAGAAGCCGCCGATATTGGCAAAGACCATCGGCTTTTCATGGCGGCCGAGCTGGCCCCAAGTCATGATCTCTACGATTTCTTCAAGCGTGCCGATGCCGCCGGGAAGCGTGACGAAGGCGTCGGAGCGCTCGAACATCTTGTGCTTGCGCTCATGCATGTCCTTGGTGATGATCAGTTCGTTCAACTGACCTAGCGAATGGCGGGTCGCCTCCATGTCGACGAGGAATTCCGGGATGATGCCGGTCACCTGGCCGCCATTCGACAGGACACCGGCAGCAACTGCCCCCATGATACCCTTGGTGCCACCGCCATAGACGAGCCGCAGACCATGTGCGGCAATCGATTTTCCAAGCGCGCGGCCGGCGGCGATATAGGCAGGGTCACGGCCAGGCTGGGAACCGCAGTAGACGCAGATGGATCGTATTGGCACAGTTTTCTCCATTGGGCATTCAAAGGTGCGTCAGTTGTGGTCGCACCACACAAAATTGACGGGAAAATCCCGCAAGAGCAAGGCTTTATGACGTGAAAAGCTTGTTAAGAAGGGTGGAAAGGGCTAATCGGTAAAGTAGCGGAAACTCAGGCCCTATGAGGCAAAAGACGATGAAGAACCGTGCCGGCTGGCTCGCACTGATTGTACTTGCAATTGCTTCGTTGCTGATGATCTTCGTTGTCATGCCGAGGATTAACCAGGAAAGCAAGCCAGTCGCAGCCGCGATCAATGCTGCCGGCGATGCGGTCAAGGATGCCGTTACCGAGGGTAACAAGCCTCAGGAGACAGCGAAGGTCGAGCCTCAGACGACAGCTCCATCCTCTGCCCCGGCCAATGCGCCTGCAGCCGCCGCTGCGCCTCAGGCTGCCTCCCACGATACACCGACATTCGACGTGCTTCGCGTCGAACCGGACGGCTCCGCGGTCATCGCCGGCCATGCGGCACCCAATTCCACCCTCGAGATCACCAACGGCACTTCCGTCATCGCCAAGGTCGATGTCGGCCCGAGCGGTGATTTTGCCGCCGTGCTGGACAAGCCGCTGCCCCCCGGCGACCATCAGATCGTGCTCAAGGCAACGGGCAAGGACGGCAAGGTCTTCACGTCGGAAGAGGTCGCAACGGTTTCCGTGCCCGCCGACAAGAACGGCAAGCTTCTCGCCATGGTGACGAAGCCCGGCAAGGCGAGCCGCCTGATCGCCGTTCCGGAAGAAGCCGGCAAGGCCGCGGCTGCACCGGCGGCGACACAGCCTGCGGCAGGCGTCGAGGTTTCGGCCGCCCCTGCTGCTCCCCAATCCACCGATGTCGCTTCCGCTCCGTCTTCCGGCACCACTGCTCCGGCAGCGGCGCCTGCCATGTCGAGCGAGCTGCAGATCACGGCGGTCGAGATCGAAGGCTCGAAAATCTTCATCGCCGGCGTCACCAAATCGGGCCGTCAGGTTCGCGGCTCTGCCGATGGCTCCGTCGTCGGCCAGGCACAGGCCGGGGGCGACGGACATTTCGTCATTGACGGAAGTGCAAACCTCACCGTCGGTGATCACCGTATCGCCGTCGAGGCGCTCGGCAGCAATGGACAGGTTCTGGTCCGCGTCGAGGTGCCGTTCAACCGGCCGGCCGGCGATCAGGTTGCAGCCGTCGCATCGCCCGCGCCGACAAGCCCGGTCACGGTTTCCGATGGTGGCGCCTTCGACAATTTGCGCGGACAGGTGGCAAAGGCATTTTCGCTGCTCAAGGGCCTTTACGACGCAGGCAAGGTTCCCACCCTTGAAAGCATGACGGCAGCCCGTTCGGCAACCTCGATTGCGCTGCAGTCGCTTGGCGAATACAGGCTTCCGGCCGGTGCTTCCATCAATGCGACCGAAGCTGTCGGTGTCACGGCCGCCCATGCCAATGCGGCCCGCAAGGTGCTGGAAGACCTGCCGCGTGACGTGGCAGCGGTCGGTGCTGCCCTCGACAATCTGACCAAACTGATTGCCGATACGGTCGGCCCGGCACTGGCGCAGCAGTTCGGCGGCGCACCACAGACCGTGGCTTCGGCCGACGGTACGCGCACGTTCCAGCAGGCTCCGCTGACCCAGAGCAGCAGCAACTCCGTCATCATCCGCCGCGGCGACACGTTGTGGCAGATCGCGCGTCGCGCTTATGGCCAGGGCGTGCGCTACACGACGATCTATCTCGCCAACGAGGAACAGATCGCCAATCCGGATGTCATCCAGCCCGGCCAGATCTTTGGCGTGCCGGAACAGTTCCGGCCGGATTCGGAAGAACTGCATCGTGAACGGCTGCAGCATCGCAAGGGCTGATTGGTCCGCATCATCGATTTCCCCGGCCGGCGGTCCCAACAGGACCGCCGGCCGAAGTGTTTCTGAGAGCATGCAGTGCAGAGACGGATTGAGGGTCGAAGTCTGGTGTGCGGAACTTTCGCACTGGCGTCTGCGCGGGAAAGCGGGGATGGCTGAAGGGTATTTGAAAAAATCTTCGGAGCACGCGCAATCGCTTAGCGGTTCCGTCGACGCCTCTTCATCCCCGCCCTCACCGACAGGCCGATAATCACGTCGTCATCGGATGGGAACCGGGTTCGCGAACCGGCCTCCTTCACAACGGGTTGCCACTCGGTCTCCGGTGATGGTCGCGATTGCGATCGAACGGGAACTGACAAGTCCCGCAGGATCAAATGAGCCGGCCGGGGCAGGCGGAAAGCCTGAAATACCAAATACCCGATACCCCACCGCCTGCCCCTTCCCTATTCACCGAACCGGCCTTGCCGGTGCGGCTATCGGCGTTTGCCGGATTGCCACTCTCCGAAAGAATTGCGAGCACTGATCAGCTTCGCGCATGCCAGCCGCGGGACGCTTGCCTCATTGAGAATGCCCGAATCGATTGACGCCAAGCCGATATTCTTCGCGAGGACAAAATGATTTCCAGCATCAGCTCCAGCCGGGCCTGGCCGCAACAGGTCGTGTTCAAGGCTTTTAACGACACGTCCGGCAATCCGGACAATCCGACACCCGGCTCGTCCGCCGCATCGCTTTCGCGGCTGTTCTATTCCGAAGCCGCCGATGAGGACGAGGATTACGGATATGAAAACGAACTGTCGTCGCAGTTCGGATCGATGCAGCGAACGGCAACGGAAAACAGCGCGGATCGATATACTGATGGCGCAATCGATGACATATCCTCGAATGCGTTCATGAAGGCTCTGCAGCAGAAGCTCGATCTATTGAAAGCCAGCGAAGATACATCCGCCATGGCCGAAACGATGCAGGCGGCGCTTGGAGATGGCCGGCTGACCGTCACCGATGTCGTTACCGGCGAGCAGGTCATCGCCCGCGATGTGGCGGGTGGCGACACGACATCCGGTGAGATCATCCAGGTCGCGACATCCGAATGGAGCAGCTTTCTCAGGGACACGCTCTTGCGCGACTCCTACGGCCGGTTTGTCCGCAACCAGGATTCCAGCCATATAGATAAGGCAAGCGGGGCCAGTTCGTATTTCGGTATGATCGGTGAAACGCATTACTATCTCACATGGACGGCAACGTCGAATTCCTGACGCCGAGCACATCCGCGCACTCGGATTGACAACTCCAGCATCGGCTGGAACACAGGTTCTGTCGCCTGCCTGAAACAGAGCCTATGGGAGTCGTCGTCATGCTGCGCTCGCTCTTTCTCTCGATCGCGTTCTTTTTGCGCGCCACGAATGCACTTCAAGCGCAAGAAGTGCAGGAGAACGTTGTTCTCTCCGTGGAACGGGACGTGGTGCGATGGGCCGCTGTCTACAAGATGCAGCCGGCACGAGAGGATGATCCCTACTTCCACGTTCGTGTCTTCGAACATCGGAAAGGTTGGCAGCCTTGGAAATTCAGGCCGCTCATCTTCCATATGGCCGTTACACCAGAGGCGCTGCAGGCCAGCCGCATTGACAGGCAGGCAACAATCTACAACTACAAGGATGTTGAGATCCGCGCAGCTTATCCCGCTGGCTGAATGGTTCTGAAGCGCGTACCAAAGTTCCCATCTGCGATACGGATATTCTGAACTGTATCGCAAGGCTGCAATAACACTCATGCAGCGCCTCATCGGCTCCATAGTACGTGCCCTTTATCTCCGATCGCCGCCCTCACTTCTGCGACTTTTTCTCGTGCCGCAAGCGGCGCCGGGAAAGAAACCGTTTCGACGGGCTGGGGAATAGCGCTTTTACAAGCGCCACCAATCATTGAGCGTATAAACCGGAAGCCAGCAAAACGACGGCGAAGAGAAAAACCGGGACTGACCAGTATTCCATCCGGATGAAAAACAGGTCGTGCCGCGCGCCCGGCAATCCCGTCCTGTTGAGAAAACGTCCGAGCTTCCAGTTGAGCAACCCGGCCACGAGAAAGATTGCCGCGAACTCGAAAATCTTCGCCCAGTCCGGCAGCTGCAGCGTTTCCGTCACCCAAAGCGCGGCGAAAAGCCCGGCAAAGATTACAACTCCGATGAGAGGGATGGTGAGAAAACCCCATCCGCGCCAAATAAAAACCATTTCAGTCCATCCAATTCCATCAAATCCGATTTCAGTGCCCCTCGTATGTGCAGATCGCCTCCGGCCGGCAAAGCAATGCCAAAAGGCATTGCCGGTGTTTCAGCGGCTCATTGAAGCTCTGCGAGAATATCGTCGTAGAGTTTGCAGGCGCCATTCGGATCGGTTGCAGTCTGAGCCTGTCCCGCCGTCATCTTCTGGGCTACGGCTGCAGCTCTCTGCGGGTCCTTTGCTGCCAGTTCCTGCATCTTTTGAGAGACTTCAGTCGCCTTGGCGGTCAGGTCTTCTGCGGTGCAGGCAAATGAGGGAGTTGCCGCGATAATGAGAGCGGCGGTCAGGAGGTAAGTTTTCATGTTATTCCTTATCAAATCCCCCGGTTGCAAACGGGGCGCCGCGGTGGAATTCACGCGGTCATTTTCGGTCCAACTGCGGAGACTGGGCCGCCGAAGCCCATATGGGGTTACAATCGTTATGGGATCGTAGCCACAGCTGGGCCAATTCTTGTGGTCATGAATGCGCTCGGTAAAGGTTCTTTATGGCATTCGCACCTGCGACCCACACCCTCCCCCCAATCCATAACCACCCTATTTCCAGCGGAAACACCCGGCCTGACATTGCATCCGCCTCCTTTGCCGCCTATGTGCCGAGTGGCGCCTCTTTCGCGCGTCCCGGAGACCTGCATGTCGAACAAGAAGAAGATCGTTTCCGCGGATGACGGCAATCCGCTCGGAACACTCGTCAACCTGTGGCCCTATATGTGGCCGACAGGGCGTGCGGACCTCAAGGCGCGGGTGCTCTGGGCCACGTTCTTCCTCATCCTCGCCAAGCTGGTGCTTCTCTCGGTTCCTTATTTCTTCAAATGGGCGACCGATGCGCTGAACGGCAAGCTGGATATGGCTGGGCTTCTGCCGGCCTTCCTGCTCGGCGCCGTGGTGCTGGTCATCGCCTACAATTTCACCCGCATCCTCCAGGTGGGCCTGAACCAGCTGCGCGACGCCCTATTTGCCTCGGTCGGCCAGCATGCGGTGCGCCAGCTTGCCCACAAGACCTTCGTGCACATGCACCAGCTTTCGCTGCGCTTCCACCTAGAGCGCAAGACGGGCGGGCTTTCGCGCATCATCGAGCGTGGCACCAAGGGCATCGAAACGATCGTCCGCTTCACCATCCTCAATTCGGTGCCGACGCTGATCGAGTTCGTGCTGACGGCCATCATCTTCTGGGCGGCTTACGGTTTTGCCTATCTCGCGGTCACGGCGATCACCGTTGCCGCCTATATCTGGTTCACCATCAAGGCCAGCGACTGGCGCATCGCCATTCGCCGGACGATGAACGACAGCGATACCGACGCCAATACCAAGGCGATCGACTCGCTTTTGAACTTCGAGACGGTCAAATATTTCGGTAACGAAGAGATGGAGGCCAGGCGCTTCGACGTGTCGATGGCGCGTTACGAAAAGGCCGCCACACAGGTCTGGACCTCGCTCGGCTGGCTCAACTTCGGCCAGGGCGTTATCTTCGGTCTCGGCCAGGCCGTGATCATGATCATGTCGGCGCTGGCAGTACAGCGCGGCGAACAGACGATCGGCGATTTCGTCTTCGTCAATGCGCTTTTGATGCAGCTTTCGGTGCCGCTCAATTTCATCGGCTTCGTCTACCGCGAAATCCGCCAGGGTCTGACCGATATCGAACAGATGTTCGAGCTTCTGGAAGTCGAGGCGGAAGTGACCGACCGGCCGGATGCAAAGCCGCTCGTCCTCAATGCTACGAGCAACGAAAAAGGCGCCATCGCCTTCAAGGATGTCCGTTTCTCCTACGATCCCGAGCGGCCGATCCTCAAGGGCATTTCCTTCGAGGTGCCAGCCGGCAAGACGGTTGCTATCGTCGGCCCATCGGGTGCCGGCAAATCGACGATCTCCCGCCTGCTCTATCGCTTCTACGATATTCAGGACGGCTCGATCACCATCGACGGCCAGGATGTGCGTGACGTGACGCAGAAGTCGCTGCGCGCGGCGATCGGCATGGTTCCACAAGATACGGTGCTGTTCAACGATACGGTCGCCTATAACATCCGTTACGGCCGACCGGGTGCCGATGACACGGAGGTGCAGAAGGCAGCCGAGATCGCGCAGATCGATACGTTCATCAAGCAGCTTCCTGACGGTTATGAAACCAGGGTTGGCGAACGCGGCTTAAAACTTTCCGGCGGAGAAAAGCAGCGGGTGGCGATCGCCCGCACGATTTTGAAGGCCCCGCCGATCCTCATACTCGACGAGGCGACCTCGGCACTCGACACGACGACTGAACATGAGATCCAGTCGGCGCTCGACAAGGTTTCGGAAAATCGCACGACGCTTGTCATCGCCCACCGGCTTTCGACCGTCATCGGCGCCGACGAGATCATCGTGCTGCGCGCAGGCGAGATTGCCGAACGCGGCACGCATGCCGGCCTGCTTGCAGAAAACGGTCTCTACGCCTCGATGTGGAACCGTCAGCGGGAAGCGACACAGGCGGAAGAACATCTGCGCCAGGTGCGCGAAAGCGACGATCTGGGTGTCGTCACGCGCGGCACGCCGGCGGCGGAATAGCGAATCCCAATAGAAAGTTAGGCCGAAGCGATGAAACGACGGATGAATTTTTCCTGGAAACGCATGGCGGTGGCGGGCAGCCTCGTGCTCGCCTACCTTCTCGTGCTGACCTTCTGGGGCTCACCGCTTCTGGCGCTGACGACCTGGCTCGGTCTCGTCGACCCGGCGAAAATCTGAAACCCCAGCAAGCCGAGGGGCGCCCGCCGGGCAACGGGGCCAATGCTGTGAAGGCCACTTGCCGGATAGCAATCTACCAGCCAAGACATGGAACACCTGCCTTAGGCTGCGTCTTGCCAACCGGAATGCTTTCGCGTCGTTCCGGCGTAAACTCCACCGTCTCGCACAACACGAATGTCGTCTTGTCGGAGCGGCGCGGAGATTTGCCGACACCGTAGATTTCCGCTGCCGCATGCAGCAGCTGCGCAAACTCCGGCGTGGAAATGCCATCGGCCCGCCGAAGCTGGGCGATCAATGGGTCGGATACGACATCTTCGATGGTCAGGTCGCGTTTCATGGTTTTGCTCCTCTATCAAAACCTGTACACGGGGTGGACTACAGTCACATTGCAAAACTACGGCCAAAAAGGGGCATTTTCGATGTGGCAAATTCTCCTTATGCGAGAAATCGCGCGTCAAATTCACGCAGGCGATCCCATCTCAAATATTGCCCATATCTGACCGCGGAAAGCTGGTATTTGAACACTGCGATAAAACGCAAAAAGCCGCCAACCGGGCGGCCTTGTTCAAGACAAAGCGGTGTTGACAATGGCGGCGGAAGACAGATCCACCTGACAGAAAGGCGTGGTCAAAGCGAGGAAGAAACCTCGAGTACAGCCTTTCCACCTGCGCATCAGAGCATGCTTGTGCGTCCATTCGGGCGCAGGGCGCTCTAGCGGCGCGACGAACCGAAACGCATGCGTTCGCGATAGCGACGCTGGCTCCAGACCGTATAGGCCACTGCGGCGATCACGATCGCAATATCCGCCGCTGCTATCAGGCACCAAGTAACGCTCATTTCTCCAACTCTTCCGTGTTCCAGCCGAAGCGAATATACGAAAAGTGCTCCCAACAATGGTTTAAGCGCATCCGTAACATTCGACTTTGATGTAAGTCAGCTGCCTCCTGACCGACTTTTGTGACAACCATATGAAAATCGAAGCAAAAGCCATGCCATTTTGCTGCATTGCAGCAAAAATCTGATTCACATTCACATGTGCCAACGTATCCGTCGCGTGATGGTTGCAATCCCCATACGGTTTGGTGAGGAGCACGGAACCGCATTGCCGCGAATACCGTTTTTCGATAGTCAGTGCCGCTAACACAGGCCTTACGCCCCAGGGAGAAACAGTTGATCAACCTCTTCGACACCATCCGCAACACGCTCGTGCCGATCCACAAGGAAGGCTACGTCTTCGTTGCGATCTTTTTTGTCGTGTCACTGATCCTTGGTTATTTCGCCGAACCGCTATTCTGGATCGGTTTGGTGCTGACGCTCTGGTGTGCCTATTTTTTCCGCGATCCCGAGCGCGTCGTGCCGCAGGATGACGATCTGATCGTCAGCCCGGCCGATGGCCGTATCAGCCACGTCGCCATGGTAGTTCCGCCGTCGGAACTGGGTCTCGGCTCAGAACCCATGCTGCGCATTTCCGTTTTCATGAACGTCTTCAACTGCCATGTGAACCGCTCGCCGGTCCGCGGTGAAGTCAAGGTGATCGAATATCGCGCAGGACAGTTCGTCAACGCGGAACTCGACAAGGCAAGCTCCGACAACGAGCGCAACGGCCTCGTCATCGAAAGCCGCCATGGCAATGTCGGCGTCGTGCAGATCGCCGGCTTCGTTGCGCGCAGGATCGTCTGCTGGGTCAAGCCGGGCGAGCCGCTCAATGCAGGCGAACGCTTTGGCCTGATCCGCTTCGGTTCGCGCCTCGATGTGTTCGTACCGAATGGCGGACAGGCGCGTGTGTCGATCGGACAGCTTGCCATTGCCGGCGAGACGGTGCTGGCTGAGTTCGGCTCGACCAAAGGCCCGTCGCTCGGCCGTCGCAGCTGATAGATAGCATCAAGGAGAAAACGGATGATGGATATGCCCCCAGGAGAGCCGAACCGCTCGACCGACGAGGCCCGCGGTCCACGTCTGAGGGAAATCCCCATCCGGTTGATGGTGCCGAACCTCATCACGGTTCTGGCCATCTGTGCGGGCCTGACGGGTATCAGGCTCGCATTCGAGGCACGCTACGAGCTGGCCGTCGCCATGGTTTTGCTGGCTGCCTTTCTCGACGGCATTGACGGGCGGATCGCCCGTCTCTTGAAGGCCACGTCGAAATTCGGCGTGCAGATGGATTCGCTTGCCGACATCATCAATTTCGGCGTCGCCCCAGCGCTGGTCTCCTACGCCTTCCTGCTGGACGGTGCCCGTTCGCTCGGCTGGATTGCGGCGCTGCTTTATGCGATCGCTGCGGGCCTGCGACTGGCACGTTTCAACGTCATGGAAGACCGCGGCATCAAAGCGCCCTGGCAGTCGGAATTCTTTGTCGGCGTGCCGGCCCCGATGGGAGCCCTCCTGATGCTGCTGCCGGTCTATCTCGGCTTCCTCGGCGTCGAGCGTACCCCGTTGTTCATCTATGGCAGCGTCGCATATACGGTCGGCATCGGTTATCTGCTGGTCAGCCGGCTGCCTGTCTGGTCCGGCAAGTCGAGCAAGATCCGCCGGGACATGATGTTTCCGATCATGCTTCTCGTCGTTCTCTATGTCGCGCTCCTGATGAGCTACACATGGGAAGTTCTCTCGGTCACCGTCGTCGCCTATCTTTGCGTGCTGCCATTCAGCGCAAGGGCATGGAAGCGACGCTACGGCACGATCACCATCGAAGACGAACGTACGCACGTCTGACGCGTACTTAGGCAATACGGCACCCGCTGCAATGCACTGAAATTGCTGCATTGCAGCTCCTGCCTGCGGCAAGTTGCCACGCGTAGACTCACCTCATCGAAAAGCAGCGGATAAGCCTTTATTCCGCCCCTATTGCCGGTGATTTCCCGGCGCCCCGCAGCACAAAAGAATCATGCGGGTGAAGTGATGAGGATAAAGACGTGAGCAATACCCAAAAGACCGAAAAGCCGGAACAGAAGCCCGACTTCACTGCACATTTCCGCCCGCTCGGCATCAAGGCCGTTGCAGCAGCAGCCATGATGCTGAAGCGGAAGCCGAAGCTGACGCCGGTCCGGTAAGCCGCTCAGAATTCGCTGAACGCACTCCACAAAAGACCGAACGCCAGCGCGCTCATGACAAGGCCGATCAGGCCGTCCAGAACCCGCCAGGCGGCGGGTCGGGCGAAGATCGGCGCCAGAAGACGGGCGCCGTAACCCAGCCCGAAGAACCAGACGAACGAGGCAATGGCTGCGCCTGCCCCGTAAGCTAAACGTTCATCTCCTTCAAAGCCGGCAGACAGGCTGCCGACCAGCAGGACGGTGTCGAGATAGACATGCGGATTGAGGAAGGTGAAGGCAAGGCAGGTCAAGACCGCCGCCTTCAGTGACAGGCCTTCCGTTTTCTCCGCCACCATGGCCGCAGGCCGCAAGGCGCGCTTGAAGGCCAGCGCCGCATAACTTCCCAGAAATATCGCACCACCGATCGTGACCAGCAGGATCAGCGTTTTCGATTGCGACACGATCGTGCCCATCCCGCCGACACCGGCTGCGATCAATGTCGCATCCGACAGGGCGCAGATCAGGCAGAGCAGGAAGACATGCCGGCGCAGCAAACCCTGGCGCAGGATGAAAGCGTTCTGGGCGCCGATCGCAACGATCAGCGACCCGCCGAGGGCAAAGCCGGACAGACCGGCAGACAGAAGATTCATTTGGGAAGCATTCCGGTGGGAGAAGAAACAGTGAGAGCGGAATCCGCCTAGAACAGCGACATCTGAGATGTGTCTTTGCCGGGTTTCGGAGGTTTGTCCTCAAGCTCCGCGACGGCAACCGGTTTCTGCACATCAGGCCCCATGTTGGAGACCTTGTTGACCAGATCCGAGACGGGGATCGCCTCGAAGAAATCGTCTTCGGCAGGCTTCAGGAGATCGGCGACCTGGCGCGGTTCCTGGGTCTTGCATTCCAGCCAGCGCTCGAAATCATCGGGCCGGATGACGACCGGCATCCTGTCATGAATGCCCCGGATCGCCCGATTGGCTTTGGTCGTCATGATCGCCGCGGTATCGACTTCCGATCCGTCGGCCGACGCATAGGTTTCCATAAGCCCGGCAAACGCTATGACACCGCCGCTCTTCGGCCTGATCCAGTAGGCCTGCGAACTCATGCCGCTTTCCTTCGGCGGACGCTTCCACTCATAGAAACCGGAGGCCGGAACGAGGATGCGGCGATGGCGCATGGCGGCGCGGAAGGAAGCCTTGTCGATCGCCGTTTCCGAGCGGGCATTGATCAGCAGCGGAAAGTCGCGCATGTCCTTGACCCATCCGGGGATCAATCCCCAGCGTGCAAGCGTTGCCCGGCGATCCGGCAGGTTGCTGCCCGGCTGGCGATCGGCCTGTGCGACCACGAGGATGGGTTGCGTCGGCGCGATATTGAATCGCGGCGGAAAATCATCCTCGAAATCGGCGACACCAACTGCGCCAAGAACTTCGTCCGGCTTGTGGGTCAGGGCATAACGTCCACACATCGGTTTTAGATGGCATCCGGTTTGAAAGCGGTCAAGAAATTCGACCGAGCAAAATCAGGCGCTGCGCGGTCCGAACAGGATGATCGCCCCGCCGACGAGGCAGACGATGGCCCCCGTTACATCCCAGCGATCGGGCGAACGGCCCTCGACACCCCAGAGCCAGAGCACCGAAGCGACGATATAGATGGCGCCGTAAGCCGCATAGGCGCGCCCCGCAGCTTCCGCCGGCACCAGCGCCAGCGCCCAGGCGAAGGCTGCCAGCGAAACCATTCCCGGCGCCAGCCAGAGCGCCGACTTGTCGAGTTTCAGCCAGGCCCAGAAGGCAAAACAGCCGGCAATTTCGGCAAGGGCAGCGAAGGCGTAAAGGAGATAGGTCTGCATGGGATTTTATTCGAAATCCTGTCATTTGACGTCCCGTGCCATGTGCAGCACGCGCAGAATCACGATCCGATCTGCGTAGGAACGATAAGCCGTTTCGCCCTTTTACCGCCCTTCGTCGTCATTCATGACATCCGCAAGCAGGGATTCATGAGTATCATATTCTATCCCGAGGCCTTCTGCGATCTGGCTCTCAGCTGACTGGATTGCCTGACGAAGAGACTGCACGCGCATCTCGTAGTCGGCAAGCATACGTATGCCCGCCCGAACGGCTTCAGTTTCCGTTCCAAAGCGGCCGTGTTTTACGAGATCCGCCAGGATGCCGTCATAAGCGTCACCAAGGGAAAAGGTCTTCGCACGCGCCATGGGATGCTCCTTAAAGATCGACAATACGGTATTTTGCAATACTTTTACAATATCGCGATGTGAGGTTAGGATTTGGCAGCCGCACAACCTCCCTGTTACCGAGTAATATCAAAACATGCCCCTCTCCCCCCAAGCCGCCTCTTCCGCAATTCTCGAACGCGATGGTCGCTTTCTGCTAATCCGGCGGAAGAACCCGCCGATGGCCGATCTGTTTGCCTTTCCCGGCGGACGGGCGGAGCCGGGCGAGACGCCGGCAGAAACGGCGCTAAGGGAATTCTTCGAGGAAACCGGCATCCAGGCGCGCAATCCGACGCTCTTTGCCACCTATGACCTGAAGAGCGAGAAGGATGGCGGAAGCCATTTCTTTCTCTCCGTCTTCAGGATCGAGGCCGATCGGCATGTCGAGGCTGTTGCCGCCGACGATGCGGCCGATCCCGGCTGGTACACCGCGGAAGAAATCCGCCGCCTGCCCTGCCCGCCGAGCGTTCGCGATTGCGCCGAAAAGCTGGCGGCGCTCGCAGCCGACCGGTAATATCGGCGCGTCGGATCGCTGCCGAATCATGAACAGGCGAATCGACCTCGGACACCAACCCAAGGAATTCCGTTTGAAATTCGCCGCCTGCCTCGCTCTCCCGATTTTTCTGATCATCGCCTCTCCGCTTGCAGCGCAGGGAACGAAGAAGTCTGCGGCCGAGACCAGGGCTCCGGTTCAGCAACCGGCACCGGCGGAAACCTCCCTTCCTGCCCCTTATGATGCGCAGCTTTTGCGGCTTTCCGAGGTCCTGGGCTCGATCAGCTACCTGCGCGAATTGTGCGGCGCACCGCAGGAGGACTGGCGCCGGACGATGCGGCAGCTGCTCGATTCCGATGCGGCAAACGAGCCAGCGCGGCGGGAGCGGTTGACGGCCGCCTATAATCGTGGATACCGCTCCTTTGCTGCCGTGCACACGTCCTGCACAGTTGCGGCGCGCACGGCTGAGGAGCGATACCGTAACGAAGGCGCAACACTTGCGACGGAAATAACCTCGCGTTTCGGAAATTAGCGGATTATTTACCTCTTTCGTCAGGAAGGCGTGTCGTTTCGATAAAAGGCTGATAAAGTTCTTAACGGCGCAGTAATCAAATCGGCCTCATTGGCCGGCACCGAGGAAAGTTCAGTATGCAGTCAGGCCGCAACGAAATCGATGACATGATCGTCCACGAAAAGATGCAGGTCGCGCTCGAATATCAGAACGACGCCTGGGCAGACGGACGCGCAGACGGTATCGAGCCGGAAATCATCGCAGACGCAGCAATCGCCTTCGCCATGCGCGAAACGATCCGCCAGCGTGGCGAGGAAGGTGCGGAAGCCCTGCTCGAATCACTTCGCCAGCGCATGCTGGCTGGCGAGTTTTCTCCCGAACGCAACATCCAGTAATATTCGAGCTTCCCATGCGGAACGCCATTTTCAAATCCGTCACGACAAGGCTGCTGGCAACGGCGGCTGCATTTTGCGTTTCAGCAAACGCGTTTGCGCTTTCGGATGGACGCATGGCGCCTGTCGCCGAGGATATTCGCCCGCAGGAAACGCCCCTGATTCAGGCGTTTGAAGACGCAACCCAGACGCGCCCCGGACTTTCGCCGGAAGGTGACGCGCGCCAGCAAGACGCGGAGAATACGGCGCCAGCTGCCGACGACAAAACCGCTCCCAAGAGTGATGGGACGGATGCCAATCCGAGTGGAGCCGGATCGACATCTGCTGCCGATCAGCCCTCGGCAGAAATCATCCGCGATCTCTCCGCCCTGCCCGCGCCGGTGAAAGCCATGCGCGAAAGGCTGGTGGAAGCAGCCGCGTCCGGTGATATCGAACGGCTGCGCCCGCTGATCGAAGGCACGCCGAAACCGCCGCAGATCATGAATAATGAGAGCGACGATCCGATCGACACGCTCAAAAACTTTTCCGGCGATGCGGAAGGCCAGGAAATCCTCGCAATCATGCTCGATCTTCTGGCGACGGGAGCTGCAAGGGTCGATGCGGGAACGCCGGACGAAGCCTACGTCTGGCCCTATTTCATCGGCAAGCCGCTTTCCGAACTCACGGCGCCGGAACGGGTCGAGCTGCTGCGCATCGTCACCGCAGGCGACCTGATGGGTATGGAAGAGACCGGCAATTACAATTTCTATCGTCTGGGCATTTCGCCGGACGGACAATGGAAGTTCATGGCCGGCGGCGACTAAGGTCCTCGCTCTAGGCCTCGCATGCTCGCATCGTACGCTCTGAGAGCGGATAGACGCCTTAACGCAACACCATGAGCAGTTTCGGCCTGCCCCCGCGGATATTTGGACTTTCCGAACCCGTTCATTTTCGAATATGGAGGATGCGGCTCAAGTTTGGCTGCTTCCTTCTGGCGTTCTGTCGCCGAACCACATTCCAGAGATGCCGTAATGCTTTCCCGTTTCTTTGCCTATTACCGCCCCTACAAGGGATTGTTCATTCTCGATTTCAGCTGTGCGGTTCTTTCCGGCCTGCTGGAACTCGGTTTTCCCATGGCGGTCAAGCTGTTCGTCGACCGGTTGCTGGTGACACAGGAGTGGTTCTTGATCGTGATCGCATCGATCGCGCTTCTCATCTGCTATGCGATGAATACCGGCCTGATGGTGGTGGTTACCTATTGGGGCCACATGCTTGGCATCAATATCGAGACCGACATGCGCCGGGAAGCCTTCAACCACATGCAGAAGCTTTCCTTCCGCTATTACGACAACCACAAGACCGGGCATCTGGTCGGGCGGCTGACCAAGGATCTGGAAGAGATCGGCGAGGTTGCGCATCACGGGCCGGAAGACCTGTTCATCGCCATCATGACCTTCATCGGCGCATTGGCGCTGATGATCTCGGTCAACTGGAAGCTGGCGCTGATCACCGCGCTGGTGGTGCCGCTGACGGCCTGGGTGACCAGCCGCTACGGTGCGCGGATGAGCGCCAATTTCCGCCGGCTTTTCGACCGAGTGGGCGATTTCAACACCCGTATCGAGGAAAATGTCGGCGGCATGCGGGTGGTGCAGGCCTTTGCCAACGAGCCGCATGAACGGGCGCTGTTCGAGCGCGACAACCAGAATTATCGCCGCGTGAAGCTCGAAGCCTACAAGATCATGGCCGCCAGCACCTCGCTCAGCTACATGAGCATGCGCCTGACGCAGATGATCGTGATGATCTGCGGCGCCTGGTTCGTGCTGCAGGGCGAACTGACCGCCGGCGGCTTCATCGGCTTCCTGCTGCTCGTCACCGTGTTCTTCCGTCCGGTCGAGAAGATCAATTCGGTGATCGAGACCTATCCGAAGGGCATTGCCGGTTTTCGCCGTTTCACCGAGCTTGTCGATACCGAGCCGGATATCGCCGATGCGCCGGATGCGGTCGCGGTCGGTGCGCTCAAGGGCGCGATCGACTATAACGGCATTTCCTTCGGCTACAGCGCCGACAAGCCTATCCTGAAAAATGTCAGCCTGTCGATCCAGCCCGGCGAGACGATCGCCTTTGTCGGTCCTTCGGGTGCGGGCAAGACAACGATGTGCTCGCTTCTGCCGCGTTTCTACGATGTCACGAGCGGCTCGATCACGATCGACGGCATCGACATTCGCCAGATGACCAAGGCGTCGCTGCGCCAGCAGATCGGCATCGTGCAGCAGGACGTGTTCCTGTTCGGCGGCACGATGCGGGAAAACATCGCCTATGGCCGCCTCGGCGCCAGCGATACAGAAATCATGGATGCAGCGCGCCGAGCGCGTCTTGAAGATATGATCGCCGACCTGCCGGAGGGTCTGGACACCGTTGTCGGCGAACGTGGCGTCAAGCTTTCCGGCGGCCAGAAACAGCGCGTGGCGATCGCCCGCATGTTCCTCAAAAACCCGCCGATCCTGATCCTCGACGAGGCAACCTCGGCACTCGATACCGAGACGGAACGGGCGATCCAGCGGTCGCTGTCGGAGCTTGCCGTCGGGCGCACCACGCTGATCATCGCCCACAGGCTTGCCACCATACAGGGTGCTGACCGTATCGTCGTGATCGATGAAAGCGGCATTCTGGAACAGGGCACGCATCAGGAATTGATCGCGCGTCGCGGCGCCTATAACCGCCTGCATTCGGCCCAGCACGGCGGTTGACGGAAAAAGCCGTAACGATCGGCGTCATGTTCGCCACGGTTGAAGATGCGCAAGAAACTTGATAAAATAAGAATAGTTTTCTCGTGGTCATTTGCACGAGGGTGGAGCCGCGGGGTCGGAGCATGACGTTTCAGCCGAGAATGCGTAATCAGATCGAGGGTTTTTCGGTTCTGGGCGGATTGCGTCGGCGATACTGGAACGGAATTACCGCCGATCTGTGGGACGTGGAATGCGCCGCTTACGCCGGTGGCTATTACGTTGCGCGTGATCCGCGCCTGTTCATCCTTTTAGACCAGCGCGGCCAGGGCCGCCCGGCGCTGAAGCGCACTCCGCGGGAAACCGGGCTGATGCAGGATGCAAGCCTGAGCCCGATCTCCTACATCCCCGCCGAAATGGACCTGTGGATCGATATAAAGGACGTGCAATATGTCCGGCATCTCGACATCCATTTCGAAGCAGACACGATGAGCCGGCGGCTGGGCGACAATCTCGATCCGCGGCGGCTGAAGGATCCACAACTGGTGTTTGCCGATCAACGCGTCATGGCGCTTGCCGAACTGATCGCCGCCGAGATCGCCAATCCCGATCCGCTGCACGATCTTTACGGCGACGGGCTGGCGCTGGCGCTTCTGATCGACGTGCTGAAGCTCGCCAAGTCGGAGCCACGCAAGCGCGGTGCATTGGCGCCTTGGCAGTTGAAGCGGGCAAGCGAGTTCATCGAACAGCATTGCCTGCGCAATATAAGGCTGGAAGAACTGGCGGTGTTGACCGGCCTGTCACAGTCGCATTTCTCGCATTCCTTCAAGGCTTCGACCGGCATGGCGCCGCACGAATGGCAGATGAATGCGCGGCTTTCGCGCGCCAAGGACATGCTGAAATCCGGAGACCAGCCGCTGACGGAAATCGCTGCCGAGACGGGGTTTTCCGACCACGCGCATTTTTCCCGCGTGTTCCGCAAGCATATGGGGCTGGCGCCATCGCAGTGGAAAAAGTCACAGTCGGAATAAAACATCCGGGCAAACGCGCGAGGGGTGAGAACTTTGCCCAATATCGTTCAAGTCCCGCACATCAAAACAAGCGCCGACAAGAAATCTGAGTTAACCACTCACCTTATTATTTTACCGCAGGAAAAGCGGCGCGAGTGGGGCAAAAATGAAGAAAACCGTCAAGTCTTCCGCAATGAGAGCGGGTGTCGTAAAGGCCAGCCTTTGGGCGGGTGTGGCTGCCATCGGGCTTGCTGCCGCCTGGAGCGCACAGGCACAAGAGGCTGAGAGCCAGAACAGCACGACGCTTGCACCGATCGTGCTTCAGGGCGAAGGCGAACAGGGCGGCACCGGCCCGGTCAAGGGCTATGTCGCCAAGCAGACGACGACCGGTTCCAAGACGGATACGCCACTGAATGAGCTTCCGCAGGCTGTCTCAGTCGTCGGCCGCAGCGAGCTTGATGACCGCGCTGTCGTCAACAAGGTCGATGAGGCGCTTCGCTACACGCCAGGCGTCGTCGCACAGCCCTATGGTACAGACCCGGATACGGACTGGTTCTACGTGCGTGGCTTCGATGCCAGCCAGACGGGTCTCTACATGGACGGCCTTAACCTGTTCGGTTACGCCTTCGGCAATTTCCAGATCGACCCGTTCATGCTGGAGCGCGTCGAAGTGCTAAAGGGGCCTGCCTCGGTTCTCTACGGCGGCGCCAATGCCGGTGGCGTCATAAATCTGGTGCGCAAGCAGCCGACGGACACCCCCTATTATTACACCGAGATCGGCATCAACAGTAACGGCAATGCCTTCACCGGCTTCGACTTTTCCGACAAGCTGGGCGACAGCGGCATATACAGCTACCGCCTGACCGGCAAACTGGCCGGTGGTGAGGGCTATACGGACTATACCAACGACATCCGCGGCTTCATCATGCCGCAGCTGACCATTTCACCGGACGACGCTACCAAGCTCACCGTCTTTGCCTATGCTGCAGGTCTCAACCAGCGTCATACCGGCAACGGCTTCCTGCCTTACGAGGGCACGGTCGTCGACGGCCCGTTCGGTGGCAAGATCTCCCGTCGCTTCTTCCCCGGCGAGCCGGATATCGATAACGGCCATTACGACCAGCAGATGCTCGGCTACGAACTGGAACACGAGTTCGAAGGCGGCTGGAAGGCGACTTCGAATTTCCGTTACAGCCATCTCGATAAGTGGGAACATTTCGTCTACCCGTATCTCTATACGGCAACCGGCGATCTCAACCGCATCAATTTCTCGGGCGACACGAGCGTCAACAACGTGGCGTGGGACAATCGTATCGAGAACGACTTCGATATCGCCGGCGCAAACCACAAGATCATGGTCGGTGCCGACTACCGCTATTATAATATCAAGAACATCCAGAACTCGACCTTCGGCGCGAGCACGATCGACCCGACGGATCCTGTCTATGGCCTGCCGCAGACACCGGCCGGGCCTCTCTACAACCAGGATGCCACGATGCATCAGGTTGGCATCTATGCGCAGGACCAGATCCGCTTCGGCGGTGGCTGGCTGGTGACGCTGAACGGTCGCTTCGACTATATCGACAGCGATTTCAAGGATAAGCTGCCGGTTACAGCCTTCGACGCTGACGACAGTTACAAGGATACCGATCACGCCTGGAGCGGGCGGGCGGGCCTCGCCTACGAATTCGACAATGGCGTGACGCCTTATGTCAGCGCCGCAACCTTCTTCAATCCGCAGATCGGCATGGGTGCGTCCGGACCGCTCAAGCCGGAAGAAGGCCAGCAGTACGAAGCAGGCGTCAAGTACGACCCGACCTTCATGGATGCTTCGTTCACCGCCTCGGTCTTCCACATCAAGAAGCGCAACAACACGGTTTCCGTCGGTTTCGCTCCGTGGGTGGACCAGCTCGGCGAGGTGGAATCCAAGGGCGTGGAACTGGAAGGCAAGGTCAATATCGATGAGAACTGGAAGATCCTCGGCTCGCTTGCCTATACCGACATGGAAGTGACGAAGAACGATCCGAACCCGGCACTCATCGGCAAGTCGCCCTATATCGTTCCAGACTGGACGGCGTCGCTATGGGCCGACTACACGGTCACCACCGGCGCGCTTGAAGGCCTCAGTTTGGGCGCCGGCCTGCGTTATAAGGGTGAGTCCTGGGCCAACGACACCAACACTCTCAAGGTTCCTTCTTCCACCGTCGTCGACGCGGCGATCCGCTACAAGAAGGATGATTGGACCGCCTCGCTCAACGTCACCAACGTGTTCGACAAGGAATATGTCGAGGCTTGCGGCGGGATCGGCGCCTGCGGTTACGGCGATGCCCGCACGTTTACTGTCAAGCTCAGCAAGGTCTGGTAAACCCATTACCTGAAACGCTAAGTTGACAATTCCAGTGAAGTTAATCAGGAAGGCCCCGATGGGGCCTTTCTTTTTCTGTCTTCGCCAGGTTCTAACCCGCATAGAGGAATGATCGTGAACGCAGCCACATTTCCGTATCGGGAATTCATTCTCACCGGCACGGCCATTCCTGCCGATGCGGGCGAGATGCTGAGCGAGATCTGCGAGCATTTTATCGACCATGCCGAAGTATTTCGCGACGGCGATCATGTGACGCTGTCGAGCGAGATCGGCGAGGCCTATATTTCAAAGGTCAGCGAACAGCTCGATATCAGGCTTGCCTGCTCGACCGGGGACATGCTGTCGATGACGCGTGGCATCATTGCTGAACATCTCTTCATGTTTGCCGGCGATGATCCGCTGACGCTCGAATGGGCCGACCAGCCGAAGCCGGAAAAGCTTGCCAATCTGAGCGAAATCACCGTGGTCTCGGCCATCAACGTGACGCCAAGGATGCGACGGCTTACCGTCTCCTGCACGGATACGGCCCGTTTCGACACGACCGAAGGACTGCATGTGCGCCTCCTTATGCCGCCGAAAGGGCGTGAACCGATCTGGCCGGTGACGATGGCAGACGGGCGCATCGGCTGGCCGGAAGGCGCGGACGAGATCGCGGTGCGCTATTACACGATCCGTAGCGTCGACCTCGAGCGCCGCGAGATGGCGATCGATTTCGTCGTGCATGACGACTGTGGGCGGCGCATGCCGGGGGCCGAATTCGGCCTGACCGCACAGCCGGGCGACCGGGCAGCGCTGCTCGGCCCCGGTGCGGGCGGCATGCCGGAGGCGAAAGATCTGCTGCTTGCCGGCGACGAGACGGCCCTCCCCGCGATCGCGCGGATGATCGAACTCGCCACGCCTGACATGAAGGTCCATGCAATCCTCGAAGTGGCGAACAGGTTAGAGGAACAGGCGATTTCCTGCGCTGCCGGTGATTTTTCGATCGAATGGCTGCATCGTGATGGTGCGGAGCCGGGTACCGCCGGGTTGCTGGAACCGGCGCTTGCTGCAAGGCTTGAATCGCTCGGCCCGGAGACCTTCGTCTGGGCGGCCTGCGAAAAGACCGAGGCTCAGGCAATCCGCGCCCGATTAAAGCAAAACGGGCTCGACCGGACACGGATGACCTCGATCACCTATTGGCGTCGCGGTCACACCGACTGATGGTTTCGCATTCGGCTTGCTCCGCTCACCGCGAAGACTTATCTCCGTGGTGAGTAGAGGGATTCCCGTTCCATGACCAAAGCCTATCTTCCGACCCGCAGCCTGATCCGCATTTCCGGCAAAGATGCCCAGGATTTCCTGCATTCGCTGATCACCACCGATATCGAGGGACTGCCGGACAAGGAGGCGCGTCCCGGCGCTCTGCTGACGCCGCAGGGCAAGATCCTGTTCGATTTCATCATCTGGCGGGATGGTGAGGGGTTTATTGCCGAGACAGAGACTGTCCAGCGCGATGCGCTGATGAAGCGGCTGATGATGTACAAGCTGCGTGCGGCGGTCGATCTTGCCGCCCTGCCCGAAGATGGCGTGACCGTGTTCTGGGATGACGAGGCGGATCAGGGTGCGGTCGTGGATAGCGCATTCGCCAAGGCGGGGATCGCGCTTTCGCGAAAACCGGGCCAGCATGCCGATGATCGGATGGACGCTTATCAGGCGCTCAGGATAACGGCCGGCCTCGTGGTGTCCGGTGATGACTATGCGCTGCAGGATGCGTTCCCGCATGACATCCTGCTCGACAAGAATGGCGGACTTTCCTTCCGCAAGGGTTGTTATGTCGGCCAGGAAGTCGTCTCACGCATGCAGCATCGCGGCACGGCGCGCCGGCGCGTGGCGCATGTAACGGCTGAGGCAGCGCTTCCGGCAGCGGGCACCGAAATTACGGCGGGCGGCAAACCGGTCGGAACGCTCGGGTCGGTCTCAGACAGGAACGGGCTTGCCATCGTGCGGATCGACCGTGTGGGGGATGCGGTCGCCAATGGCGTGCCGCTTCTGGCTGGCGATGTGCCGGTGGTAATCGAACTGCCCTCATGGACCGGGCTTACCTTCCCTGCCGAGGCCGAAGGGGTCGAATCTTGAGTGCGACAACCGGTGCGACCTCTGGCGCGCGCGCCTGGCAGCGCATGCTTTCGGGTCGGCGGCTCGATCTGCTCGATCCCTCGCCGCTCGATGTCGAGATTGCCGATATCGCCCACGGGCTTGCCCGCGTTGCCCGCTGGAACGGCCAGACGCGCGGTGACCACGCGTTTTCCGTTGCCCAGCATTGCCTTGTGGTGGAAGAAATCTTTCGCCGCTGCAACGAGACCGCGTCTTTCGATGCACTGCAGATGACGCTTCTGCATGACGCACCTGAATATGTGATCGGCGACATGATCTCGCCGTTCAAATCGGTGGTCGGCGGTGGCTACAAGACGGTCGAGGCACGGCTGGAAGCGGCCGTGCATATCCGCTTCGGCCTGCCGCCGCATCCGACCAGGGAGTTGAAGGTGCTGATCAAGAAGGCCGATACGATCGCCGCCTATTTCGAGGCGACCGAGCTTGCCGGCTTTACCGCAGTAGAGGCGCGCAAATTCTTCGGCCAGCCGCGCGGCATTACCCGCGAGATGCTGCCGCTTCAGCCACTTTCGGCCGTCGAGGCGCAGGCCCTGTTCATCGCAAGGTTCGAGGCGATCGAGGCGGAACGGACGAAGGCGGTGACCAAGTGAGCACCATCGTCGTCTGCCCGCTTGCCAGCATTGCCGAAACGGCCGTTCGCCACGGCGCGAAGGAAATGGTGAGCCTGATCGCGGAAAAACAGGATTTTCACCGGCCGGGCGTGATCCGTGCCGAGCGGCACCTGAAGCTGGCGATGAACGATATCGGTTTTGCCGGCACCGGCGGGTTGATTGCGCCGAGCGAGGCGCATGTCGCCCAGCTGATCGAATTCGTCCACGGCTGGGACCAGTCGGCGCCGCTTGTCGTGCATTGCTGGATGGGCGTTTCCCGCTCTCCGGCAGCAGCTGTCATCGCCATTCTGGCGCTTCACCCGGAAGAAGACGATGCCGCACTGGCGCAGCGCCTGCGCAAGGTCGCACCCCATGCAACACCAAATACGCGGCTGATCGAAATCGGTGACCGAATGCTTCAGCGTGACGGCCGGCTGATTGCCGCGGTGAAAGCGATAGGGCGCGGTGCGGAGACAGACGGTCGCGCTTCATTTTCGATAGAGACACAGCAGAAAACCTCGCCAAATAGTTGAATAATATGATATCTTCTTGAAATTGAAGAAAACCTTCCGCGATTGCCTTGACCTCTTAGCCCTTTGCGCCAATTACGGGCGCTAAGGAAAAATGGAGTTATTTGCGGAATGGATCAGGCATCCGATTTTGTCGTCGCGACACGAACGGCGCTTGCCCAGCTGACGGCCCTGGCCGTTCAATATTCCTTCTCCGTCATCGGCGCGCTCATTCTGCTGGTGCTCGGCTGGCTGGTGGCGGGGCTGCTCAGCCGCTGGGTCTATAACGGTCTGTCGCGCATCAGCGGTATCGACGCGACGCTGTCGCAGTTCTTCTCCAATATCATACGTTATGCGGCGCTGATCCTCGTCGTCGTCATGGTGCTCGGCCAGTTCGGCGTGCAGACGGCATCGATCCTTGCTGCACTCGGCGCGATCGGCCTTGCCGTCGGTCTGGCGCTGCAGGGTACGCTGCAGAACATTGCCGCCGGCATCATGCTGCTGGTGCTGCGCCCCTTCCGTGTCGGCGAAACGATCGAGACGGGCGCCGTCACCGGTACCATCGTCGATGTCGGCCTGTTTGCGACCGAGTTGAAGACCGCCGAAGGCGTCTATCGGCTGGCGCCGAACTCCACTCTCTGGAACGTGCCGATCACCAATTACAGCCGGCTTGCCTCCCGCCGCCACGAGATCACCATTTCGATCGGCGCGGACGAGAATGTCGATGTGACCGAGAGCAAGCTCATCAAGCTCGCGGCAGCGGACAAGCGCGTGCTGAAATCCCCCGCACCGACTGCGTTCATTTCCGATTTCGACGCGGGCAGCGCCAAGATCACCCTGCGATACTGGATCGGCAGCAAGCAGTGGTGGGAAGTCAGCCGCGACATGACCAAGGCCGTCAAGCTCGCTTTCGGCAAGGAGCCGGAAACCGAAGCGCCTCAATCCTCCGAGGAGGTCACGGTCTAACAGGGATCCCTATCCATCGTGTCGCCTGGCAGAGTACCGGCACGAGCGGACCTCCGCTGCCCCTTTCAGGGCGCGGGCGAGCCGGAGCCGGGCGCAGACGATGGCAAGGATGTATCGGGTCCGGTTACGAGGACCGGACCCGATACCTTTTGGATCGATCCGATCCTGACGCAGCGGCGCGATGCCGGTGATTTCCGCAACATACCGGTTTCCGACTATTCCTGGGCGTCGTCATGGCCTGTGGAAGGCCAACTCTGCCCCTTTTTTCGCGCGGTCCTTCCTCTACATTGACTTCGCCTGACGCTGCGACACTCTTGCCCGATACAGGGCTCGCACCGGCATAGGGGGAGTAAACGTGTTCCTGATCGATATCCTGCTGGTCATCCTTGTGTTCTTTCTGGTGTCGCAGAACCGGAAAGTGTCTGCCCGTGTGGACGGGGTGGAAAAGGAACTCGCTGCACTCAAGCAGATGATCGCCGAGGGTGGCTTCGACCCGGCAGTTGCGCCGCGACCGCTGCGCGAAGAGGCTGCCGACGCGGTTCTGGAGGAGATGCGGGCTGAAGAGCCGGACGCTGCGCAGGCCGCCCATGCGGATCAGGACGCCCCGGAGCCGATCGCCGCCGAGACCCAGGCCGAAGAGGCGATATCGGAGCCAACTCGCCCGGTGCGGGAAAAGCCGTCACGGGAAAATCTCGAAAGCTATCTTGGTGCCCGCTGGCCTGTCTGGGTCGGCGGCGTGGCGCTGGCATTCGGCGGCATCTTTCTCGTGCGTTATTCGATCGAGGCCGGCCTGCTTGGCCCCGCGGCACGGCTGACGCTGGCATCGATGTTCGGCCTGCTGCTAATGGCCGGTGGCGAGATCGTGCGGCGGAAGGCACTGCCGAAGATTTCCGAAATCTATGCCAATGCGATGATCCCCGGCGCGCTGACGGCAGCCGGTGCGGTGACGCTGCTGGGAACAGTGTTTGCGGCCTATGCCTTTTACGAGTTCATCGGCTCCGGTACGGCCTTCGTGCTGCTGGCGCTGGTCTCGTTTGCGGTGATTGCGCTGTCGCTGCTGCACGGTCAGGCGCTTGCGGGTCTCGGCCTGCTCGGTTCGCTCGTCACGCCGCTTCTGGTAACGACGGACGCGCCGAACGCCAATGCGCTGTTCCTCTTCCTCGGCATCACCTGGCTTGCGGTCGATGCCGCCTCGCGCATTCGCCGCTGGACTGTCGTGCCGATGCTCGCCAATATCGGCACCGGGCTTTGGGTGCTGGTCTATGCCGCAATCGGCACGGGTTTCGATCCGCTGCCGCCCACGCTTACCATGCTGGTGATGATTGCCGGCACGATCTTCCTCTGGCCAGGCCAGCAGTATTCCGCAGCCGCCGGCACCGGCTGGGCTTCGCTGCTGAAACGGCCGCCGCTGAAGATCACCCTGTCGCTATCGATCATGATCGTGCTTTGTGCGCTCGCCACCGTTGCCAGCGGCACCAGCACGGGGATCGACCCGCAATTCGCATTCCTGGCAGTCATCGTGACGCTTGCGGCACTGGGTGCGGCTCGCGCCTATGCATTCTGGCCGGCCATTATGTCGGCCGCAGGTGCGGTTCTCGGCACGCTTATCACCGCCCTTTCATTGCTCGATTATATCGCACCGGAAGGTCTGGACGGCACGCCGATCCCGCTTCCGCTTTCCGGTAACGAGATTGCGGTCAGCCTGCTGCTCGGCGCCATCTTTACGCTTTTGGGTGTCGCCGCCCTGAGGCGCTTCCGCAACGAGAAAAGGGAATATTCGATCGTCTGGGCCTTGCTGATGGGAGCGATGCCGGCGACGCTCGGCTTCATCTCCTTCCTCAACTTCGGCAATTTCTTCCGCGACTGGACGCACGGGCTTTATGGGGTGGTGATCGGTGCGGCGCTCATCGCCGCCGCCGAATGGCTGTTTCGAAGGAGCGAGGACGACGGAAACGACTGGCCGGCCAATCTTGCGGTTGCCGGTTCCTTCGCGGGCCTGACGCTGGCGCTGCATGCGCTGACCAACGGCATTGTCACCACCGTTCTCGTATCGCTTCTCGGCTTTGCCTATCTCATTGCCATGCGGGTCCGCACCTGGCCGGCACTGCCCTGGATGATGGCGGCGGCAATCGTGATCGTCTTCGGACGCGTCGCCTGGGAGCCGACGCTGATCGGCGCCAACAGCCTCGGCACGACACCGTTCTTCAACGCGCTTCTCATCGGCTACGGCATCCCTACCCTGCTTGCGATCATCTCCGCCTGGCTGCTGCGCGACTCTCCGGATTTCCGCGTGCGCAACATCATGCAGGCGCTCGCGTCGCTCTCGGCGCTGATCACGATTGCGGTTCTCGTGCATCACGCGATGAATGGCGGAAAGCTTTCCGGCGATGCGCCGACGCTTGGCGAACAGTCGATCTATACGCTGATCACCATCGGCTTCTCGGGCATATTGATGACGCTCGACCTGAAATCGCCCTCGCCGGTCTTCCGCTTCGGCTCGATGATCGCCGGCGTAGTGGCGACGGCGAATGTGCTTTCGCTGCATGTGTTTGCGCTCAACCCGTTCTTCTCGGGCGAGGACACCGGGCCGTGGCCCTTCGTCAACCTGCTGCTGCTCGGTTATCTCCTACCGGCTCTGGCTTACGCGTTCGTAGCCTATCTCGCCCGCGGGCGGCGGCCGGCGCCTTATGTGGCAATGCTCGCGGTTTCGGGTGCGGTGCTCGGTTTCCTCTGGGCGACGCTTTCGGTGCGGCGCTTCTGGCAGGGAACCAATATCGCCGACTGGAAGGGGTTCATTCCCGGTGAGACCTATACCTATTCGGTCGTCTGGCTGATCATCGGCGTCGGGCTGCTGGCGCTCGGCTCGAAGCTTGACGCCAAGAGCATAAGGCTTGCCTCTGCCGGACTGGTGCTGATCGCGGTGTTGAAAGTGTTCCTGATCGACATGTCGAACCTCGAAGGCATCTTGAGGGCGCTCTCCTTCATCGGACTTGGTGCGGTACTGATCGGGATCGGGCTTTTCTACCAGCGGATATTGGTGAAGAAGAGTGTCGAACCCGATTCCAAGGAAAGCACTGCATGACACTCACCCTCGCCGCCGCGTTTGCCCCTTACGAAGAACTGGCGCGGCAGCTCATTCCGCACGCGACCGACAGCGACGACGGAAGCCACGACATCGCGCATATCCTGCGGGTGTTCAGGAATGCGATGCGGATCCATGCGAAGGAAGGCGGCAATGGCGAGGTTCTGACTGCTGCCGTGCTGTTGCATGATTGCGTGGCGGTGGAAAAGAACTCGCCGCTGAGAGCGCAGGCCTCGCGGCTGGCGGCAGACAAGGCCAGCGGCATCTTGACCGGCATGGGCTGGGAGAAGACGGCGTTCGAGGCGGTCGCGCATGCGATCACGACGCACAGCTTTTCCGCCAATATTCCGCCCGAAACGCTGGAGGCAAAAATCCTGCAGGATGCGGACCGGCTGGATGCAATCGGCATGGTGGGCGCGGCGCGTTGCTTCTACATTGCCGGACGGATGGGATCAGGCCTTTATGACCCCGCAGATCCGCTTGCCAAAGAGCGTGCGCTGGACGACAAGAGTTTTGCCATCGACCATTTCGAGGTCAAGCTGTTCAAGCTCGCCGACGGGTTTCAGACCGAGGCCGGGCGGGCGCTGGCCGGTGAGCGGCACGAGCGGCTGAAACAGATAAGGGATATGTTCCTGGACGAAATTCAGGGCTGAGATCCGGAAACAGTATTTGAGGACGATATGATGAAGGTCGCGGAGCTGAATTTCTACCCATTGAAGAGCGCCCGCGGCATCTCGCTTAATGAAGCGGTGATCACCGCCGCCGGTATTCCCGGTGACCGGCAGATGATGGTGGTCGATCCGTCCGGACAGTTCATCACCCAGCGGGAATTGCAGGAACTGGCGCAGGTGATGGTCGAGCCACGCGATGTCGGCTACCGTTTTGCGGTCGATGGCAAGGGCGAAATCCTGCTTGCGGTTCCGCCCGCCGACCGGCGCATGGACGTCGTCGTCTGGAAATCTCCCGTCAGCGCCGCAGTCGCGGATGACGGGGCCAATGCGATCCTTTCCACCTGGCTCGGCCGCGAGGTGAAGCTCGTATTTTCCGACAAGAAGGCCGAGCGCATCGCAAGCGCCGAATGGGCGGGGCCGGATACGCCGGTCACCTTTGCCGACGGTTATCAGGTGCTGGTGACCACGACGGGTTCGCTTGCCGCGCTCAACGCCGACATGGCGAAAAACGGTGAAGGCGCGGTGGGCATGGACCGGTTCCGGCCGAATATCGTGCTCGACCATGACGAGGCCTGGGCCGAAGACAACTGGGAAGGCATCGAGATTTCCGGCGTCCGGTTCGATTTCGTCAAACCCTGCGCCCGCTGCATCATGACCACGCAGGACCAGCAGACCGGTTCGCGCGAGGGGCCGAGCCCGATCCCGGCGATGGGCCGTATCCGCATGTCGGGCGACCGGCGCGTACCCGGCCCGCTATTCGGCTGGAATGCCGTGCCGCGCGGCGAAGGCACGATCAGGCGCGGTGACGCAGCAACGATTACCGGCACACGCGATGCCTGGGCGATCAAGCGGCGCGCCTGACGCCGCATAGGGCGAAATTCCACGACAAGAGCGTACCGCGGACGGCAATAGGCGTCTTGACGCATGGCAGCCATGCGCAATGATATGTTGCCGGCATGGCGTGCTGACGGCCAAAAACGGCTGCATTCTCAAACATCAAGATTCGGGCCTTGCGTTGTCATCGTGCTTCCTGGGCGCTTTCTGACCGGAAAACGCTCAAGAGCATTTATTTCATGACACCACGCACCCAAGGCCTGTTTTTCGCACTGACCGCGGTTTCGATCTTCGCGGTTCAGGACGGTATTTCCAAACATCTCGGCCAGGCCTATCCGCCGGTCTTCGTGGCGATGATCCGCTACTGGTTCTTCGCCGCCTTCGTGCTGGCGCTCGCGACCCGCAACCAGGGTGGCATCAAGCAAACAGCCAAGAGCAGCAGGCTGGTTCTGCAGATCATCCGAGGTGCGCTTCTGGTCTTCCAGATCGTCGTGTCGATCTATTCCTTCGCCAATGTCGGTCTTGCCCAGACGCACACGATCTTTGCGGCCGCACCGCTGGTGGTCGCCTGCCTTTCGGTGCCGTTGCTCGGCGAGACCGTCGGATGGCGGCGCTGGGCTGCCATCGGCGTCGGCTTCATCGGCATTCTTTTGATCATCGATCCGCTGCATGCAAGCTTCAGCGCCAGCATCATCGTGCCTATCACCTGTACCCTGATGTTTGCGCTCTATTCGGTTCTGACGCGTATGGTCAGCAGGACCGATACGTCGCAAACCAGCTTCTTCTATACCGGCATTGCGGGAGCCGTGGCGATCACGTTGATCGGGCCGTTCTATTGGACGACGATCACACCCGACTACTGGTTCTGGATGCTAGCGCTCTGTGTTACCGGCATGACCGGACACTATCTGCTGATCCGCGCCTTCGACGTGCTGGATGCCGTCGTGGTACAGCCGATCTTTTACTGGCAGACCGTGCTCGTCTGCCTGATCGGCACGTTCATTTTCGGCGAGGTGATGAGCTGGAACATGATCGGCGGCTGCGTGATCGTCATCGGCGCCGGCCTGTTCACGATCCTGCGCGAAGCACAGCTCGGCAAGCGCCGTCCGCCCGTCCAGCCACCGGGGTCGCTGTAAAAAGGGTCAACCGGTCGAGCGGCGGTTTCAGTTGAACAGGCTGAGGATGTTTTGCGGCTGCGAGTTGGCGATCTGCAGGCTTTGCAGCGCGAGCTGCTTCTGCGTCTGAAACGCCTGCAGACGCATTGAAGCTTCTTCCATGTCTGTGTCGACAAGACGGCTCACACCGCTCTCGACCTCGTCCATCATTTTTTGTGAGAACGCCGCCTGCATCTCGATGCGTTGCTGAACCGACCCCAGCAGGGCGCCGCTATCGATCGACTGGCTGAGCATGTATTCGACGCCTTCCAGATATTCGTCGATGGTGAAATCGTCGGTTGTGACGTCGATTTCGGAAAGATCGAAGCGCAGCGTAAAGGGCGGATCCGGCCGGAACGAGCTGATGTAGAAATCCACCGCCTTGTTGCCGTAACCCGGATAGATCGCCTGATCCGCCTGGAATGTCAGGCGGTTGCCGGAAACGGATACGGCAAGGCCTTCGAAGCCTGGAACGATATAGTCGACAATTGCCTTGAGATCGGCACCACTGGTGATCCGGCCGTCGGTTGTTCCAAGTGCTGTGTCAACGGCGGTCCGATCGATCACGAAAGTCTGGAGCGGCGCGTTATCGATACTCAGGTCAAATGAGATCGTCGCGTCCAGCATCACCTTGAAGCTCCAGAGAAGATTCATCGAAGAGCTGGTGATCATGTTGTCATGGTCGATCCGGGGCATCGAATCGAGACCAAGCGTGCGCTCTGCCACCGTTGGCCCGAATGTGCTGGTTATGCCGCTGATATAGATGCTGGATCCAACATTCGGAGACGTTTCCAGCGTGCGGATCTCGTAATTGTATGCATCCGTGGGCGAAGTCGCCTGCGTGCCGTAGACGTCTGCGTAAGCGTTGGCGCCGACATTGGTGAAAGCCTGCTGAATGACCGTGCGCAATTGAAAGACATTGTCTATCTCGCCGTCATTCGTTCCAAGTGCCGCATCGATAACGCCCTTGTCGATCGTGATATGGAAAGGCATGCCGGCAGATTCCGGGCTGTTGTCGATGAGCAGATCGAACTGCACGGAATCGCTGCCGCTGAAGGTGATCGGTCCGTCGAAATAATGGTCTTCATGCCCTTCGTGATAGAAGCTGCTGGTGGTCATTCCACCGAGCGGCATGTAATAATCGAGATCGTCCTTCTGCAGGATGCCGCCGCCGAAATCGTTCAGCATGCTGGTTTTTCTCAGATCAACCTTGCTTGTGTTGATCGTCGTCGCGCCATCCGCATTGCGGGTGAACGAATCCACGACGACATCGTCCAGCTCGTTGATATTGTTGATGTGATCGCCGCTGTAGGTCTGCAGATAATTAATGCCGCTGAAGCTGGAGGACCTGACGATGCTGTCGGCCTGCTTGCTCAGCTGCGAGATCTGGTTCTGAATCTGAGCCTTGTCGACACTGTCTTCCCTGGCGGTGACGAGTGTCGCCTTCACATCGGTCAGCACATCGATTATCGCGCCGGTGCCAGCATAAGCGGTATCCACCTTCGCTGCACCGACACCAAGCGCATCGCTTGCCGCAGAAATCGATTTGTTGTCCGATCGCATGGTGGTCGAAATCGACCAATAGGCGACGTTGTCGGAAGCCACCTTCACCCGGAGACCGGAGGAAACCTGTTCCTGGGTGTCATTCAATCCGGAAGAGACTGCCCGCAGCGTCTGAAGCGCCGACATGGCAGAAATGTTCGCTAAAATACTTGTCATGACGTACCGGATAAATCGATTGAATTATGGCGTCGTCATGAGCCGGATCGCAGAAATCGCGATACTTGAACTTTGTCAGTTATGGTTAACAAAAAATTGCCAATTGGCAAGCCTCAAGCCTTCGTACGTAACCGTACAAACCGGCTCGGCGCGTGTCCGAGCGTTCAATTCGAGCCTGGCGCCATCAATTGCGCTGATGGATGACGTTCGCAAAACTCGTTTCACCAACGCGTGATGACAGTATATGAACATCTTCCCATTATGGAGGACACCCATGTCTCAAGCTGCGCCCGTTTCCGCTCGAGCGACGATGCCCTGGCTTATCATCTGCGCTGGCGCGCTCGTTGCGCTTCTGACATTCGGGCCACGTTCGGCCATGGGTTTCTTCCAGCTGCCGATGCTTGCCGATACAGGCTGGGACCGCACGACCTTCGGGCTTGCCATGGCGATCCAGAATCTTGCCTGGGGTCTGGGCCAGCCCGTCTTCGGGGCGATCGCGGACAAATGGGGCACTGCCCGTGTCCTGACCTTCTCGGGTCTGCTTTACGCGGCGGGTCTGGCGCTGATGTCGACAGCGCATTCTGAGAGCATTCTCTACCTCTCAGGCGGGGTAATGGTCGGGCTTGCGGTAGGTGCCGGCTCGTTCGGCACGATCCTCTCGGCTTTCGCCCGCAACGTGACGCCCGAACAGCGCTCGTTCGCCTTCGGTATCGGAACTGCTGCGGGGTCGGCAGGCATGTTTCTCTTTGCACCGCTGAGCCAGGCCCTCATCTCCACTTACGGATGGTCGGACAGTCTTGTCATCATGGCGGTGATGATGCTGGCAATCCCGCTGCTCGCCATTCCGCTGCGCGGCAATTCAAGCTCGGGGACACAGTCGCAAGCCGCGTTCAAGCAGACTGCCGGCGAAGCGCTGAGGGAGGCGTTCGGCCACAAGGGATATCTGCTCCTGACCAGCGGCTTTTTCGTCTGCGGCTTTCAGGTGGCCTTCATCACGGCACACTTCCCGGCTTACTTGCGCGATATCGGCATCGATGCCCGTTATGCGGTGATCGCCATGGCGCTGATCGGCTTCTTCAACGTCATCGGCTCGCTGTCGGCAGGCGTAATCGGCCAGCGATATTCAAAGCCCTATTTCCTCGCCTACATCTATCTTGCGCGCTCGGTGGCGGTGACAGCCTTCCTGCTTCTGCCGCAGACGCCGCTTTCGGTGATCATCTTCGCCATCGTCATGGGGCTGTTGTGGCTTTCCACCGTGCCGCCGACGAACGGGCTTGTCGCGATCATGTTCGGCACACGGCATCTCGGCCTGCTGGGCGGGATCGTGTTCCTGTCGCATCAGGTCGGCTCGTTTCTCGGCGTCTGGATGGGAGGCACTCTTTATGACCAGCTCGGCTCCTACGATACCGTCTGGTGGTTCGGCGTGGCGCTCGGCATCTTTGCCGCAATCGTTCACTGGCCGATCCAGGAAAAGTCTGTAGACCGGCCGGCAGCAATCCAGCCGGCGGAATAAGGGTTCAGCCGGCCTGACGATCCACAGGGCGCGCAGAGAGCGCCTTCAAGGCTGCCTGAACGAACCCTTCACGGGCGTCGTTCGCGGTGATACCGCGCGGCTCGTAGACATGACGGTGAAGGAAGAACTGGGTCAGCCGGAACGCTGCCAGCATGCTGTCGCGGTCGGCTGCAGGTTTTGGCCCCTCCCCGAGAAATGCCGGCAGGGCCAGCATACGGTCGGCATAGGGTGCACCGGCCTCGCCGCATACCGCCCGGCCGCTTTTTGGCGAGACATATTTGAGGTTCTGCCGCACACCAGTCGCCGCGCATTCGGTAAGATCGAGGCCGTAACCGAGGTCGTTCAGCACTGCCAGTTCAAACCGGACGAAAAGCTCGCCCGCATCGGCGGGGTCATCCATCGTGTCGAGAATGATATCTAGCGCATCGAAAAGATGCGGGTGCGGATCGCGCTCAGGCAAAAGGCGTAGCAGCGCCCCCATGGCTTGCACGCCGTAAACGGCGGTGGCCGTTTCCATCAGCTTTGCGGCCCTAAGCCTCACAGGTTCGAGCTTCAGTTCACCCAGATGCTCATCGAGCCTTGCGCGCCAGACCGCCTCGACCCGGTTCCCCGGCTGCAGGACCGGCTGCATGGAGCGAGAGCGACCAGAGCGGACAAGGCCCAGATGGCGACCGCGCTCACGCGTCATCAACTCGGCGATGACGCTGGTCTCGCCATGCCGCTTGACGCCAATAATGATCGCCTCGTCCTGCCACTGCATCGATACTTGAAGACCTTTCCGAACCGATTCAATTCTACCGCATAAGTCGTTCAGATTGAATCTGTTTCGCGATGTGCAACAGATCTCGAAAAACTGCGATCGGGTGTCATCTCCAGTGGAACAAATTGACTGTCAGCGGAATTCTCTCGCCAAACAAGAACCGGTTCAGGGAGTTCCCATGAGACATATCGTTTTCGCTGCCACCTTGGCATCTGCGGCCCTTGCCGGTTTCCTGCCGGCACAGCCGGCTGCGGCGCAATCACCGCAGCTGGAGCAGGCGTGCGTGGCGGTGGCAAAGAATTTCCTGCTGGTACCATCGCTCAAGACCGGGATCGTGCAGTCCTTCCCCGAACTCGATCCGCCCGGCGCGCGCCTGACCTATTCCACCCGCGAGGATGCCAAGCCGACAGACTATAACAATGAGATCGAGTGCCAGTTCGACAAGGCGACACCGCCCTTCGGGCTGGTGCGCTTCTGCATCTCCAAAACCTGCTATGGCCCGGGCGAGCAGGAACCCGACAACCGCCGCCGCTTCGAGGAAGTCAAGGCGCTGATGGCGCGGCAAAAATAACGGCAAGCGCCGGCGGCACACCATCGCTTGCCGCCGGATCTTCTTTTTGGGGTCCATTAATTCTCGGCCCGTCGGCCAAGCGCTCCCAGCGCCGAAGTCAAATAGCGTTCAGCCAAGGCATGGCGGCGGCGCTTGGCAAGCTTCAGCGCCTCCATGCAATGCGAAGCCAGCCGATCCGCGTCGTTAGATTTCACACCGTTTTCCTCGGCGGTCACCAAACCGGTATAGATCGACGGCATGCCTTCGCCGTTGCGCAGGCAGCGCCCCTGCCCCGTCACGACAATGCTCTTGCCGCTCGGATGACTGATCTTGTAGGTCTGATGACACGGCTTGCCGGAGACGATGGTCTCGTGCAGCGCCTTGGCCACCCGGGGCATGTCGTCTTCCGCGACATGCTTGATGACCTGCTCGATCGGAGCTCCGATCTCTAGCTCGTGAGGCGGAATACCGTAGATATGGGCGAAAACACTGTCGGCGAAGACTTTGTTTTCGCTCAAATCCCAGCTGAAGAACCCGACAGCGTCCTTCAAATCCACGCCTTTGTCTCGTCCCATATATTTGCTGGTGGCCATGCGGTTCGCAATCCTTGTGGCGCTTTTTTCCATCCCTATCAGCCAACAGCCTGAATCAGACCAGTGACAAATCAGATCAAAGTTCCACAGTTGCGTCGTGTCAAGTTCACCGCGTATAGTTGTGCGTATATATAGGATATATCACGTTTGACTGTGGACTATTTCCATGCAGATCGGGCGGACCTGAAGGAAATCAAGAGCACGGGAAACGAGAAAAATCGTTGATCGATCAACCTTTTGGGAATTCCAGGCCCATTTCGCGGAAGCGTTCCGGGTCATCGCCCCAGTTCTCACGAACCTTGACGAACAGGAAGAGATGCACCGGCTGCTCGAGAATTTCGGACAGTTCCTTGCGTGATGCCGTCGATATTGCCTTGATAGCCTCGCCATTCTTGCCGAGCGCGATCTTCTTCTGGCTCTCGCGCTCCACATAGATGACCTGCTCGATGCGAACCGAGCCATCCTTGCGCTCTTCCCACTTTTCCGTCTCGACGTGAGAGGCATAGGGCAGTTCCTGATGGAGGCGCAGGAACAGCTTTTCGCGGGTGATCTCGGCTGCGAGCTGGCGCATGGGCAGATCGGAGATCTGGTCTTCAGGATAATACCATGGGCCTTCCGGCAGGGTCGTTGCGAAGTAATTCATCAGATCGTCACAACCGGAACCGGTCGTCGCAGAGATCATGAAGGTGCGCTCGAAGTCGGCCTTTTCATTGGCTGCGGCGGCAAGCGCCAGCAGATCCTCGCGCTTGACCTGATCGATCTTGTTCAAAAGCAGGATCTTTGGCTGACGAACGTCCTTCAGGCCTTCGAGGATCGTTTCGGCATCGCCGCGAATGCCACGCTCGCTGTCGATCAGAAGCGCGATCAGGTCGGCATCCTTGGCGCCGCCCCAGGCGGTCGTGACCATGGCGCGGTCGAGCCTGCGGCGGGGCTTGAAGATACCGGGCGTATCCATGAAAACGATCTGGGCATTGTCGTGAATGGCGATACCGCGCACGATGGCGCGGGTCGTCTGCACCTTGTGGCTGACGATCGAGACCTTGGCGCCGACGAGCCGGTTGACCAGCGTCGACTTGCCGGCATTGGTGGCGCCGATCAGCGCGACGAAGCCGGAATGGGTCGGGCCGCCGGCAGCTTCATTTTCTTCGCCGGCAATGTTGTGGTCTTCAGTCATATCGATCCAATCAATCCTGGCTCTTCGGCCAGATGCCCTCGCGCTCGAGGAGCTTCGTTGCGGCAACCTGCTCGGCTGCCCGTTTCGACCGGTCGGTGCCGGTTTCGGGCGCAACGCCCTTTATTTCTACCGTTACCGTGAAGCGCGGATCATGATCCGGTCCCGAACGGTCGTCCACCCTGTAGGACGGGGTGGTATTAAATTTCGCATGCGCCCATTCCTGCAGCTCTGTCTTGGCATCGCGCCGCGCAGCATCGGGCTTGCTGGCACGATCCTGCCAGTAACGCAGGATAAAAGCACGGGCAACTTCCAGACCACCATCAAGATAGAGCGCAGCGATGAGGCTTTCCACCACATCGGCGCGAACATTGAGCATACGCTTGCCGGTCAGCTTCTTGACGTCGGCGCCGGTACGGATGAAGCGGTGCAGTTCCAGCTCATCGGCGACGGTGGCACAGCTTTCGGCGCTGACCAGCTGGTTGAGGCGCACCGACAACTCTCCCTCTTCCGCCGAGCGGAAGGTGGTGAAGAGGAGTTCGGCGACGCACAGGCCAAGCACGCGGTCGCCGAGAAACTCAAGCCGTTCGTAATTGGCATTCTTGGCGGTGCCGGTGCTGGCATGGGTCAGCGCCCGGTCAAGCCATTGCTTGTCGGCGAAGACATGACCGATTACCGTTTCCAGCTGGCCTCGCTCTTCCGCCGACAATGGTTTCATCTTCATCAGTTGACGCCCTTGAACAGACGATCCCAACGCATGTTGGACGGCCACTTCCAGATTTCGCGGAACGAGGTGTCGTTGCCGAGCGAGAAGAAGATCACGCTGGCGCGACCGACCAGGTTTTCAGCCGGAACGAAACCGACGTCGAAACGGCTGTCGAGCGAGTTGTCGCGGTTATCGCCCATGAAGAAATAATGGCCTTCGGGAACGATGAACTCAGGCGTGTTGTCGCCACGGGAGTTTTGGTACATATCGAGCGTATCGTAGGTCTTGCCCGTATCGAGCGTTTCGCGGAAGATCGGCACATTGGTGCCCGGATCCTGCCGGTAATCCGAGGTGAAGCTACCGTCGGCCTGCTTCGGCACCGGCTGGCCGTTGATATAGAGAATGCCTTCGCGCATCTGAACCCTGTCGCCCGGCAAGCCGATCAGACGCTTGATGTAGTCGATATCCGGCTGCTGCGGCAGGCGGAAGACGATGACGTCACCACGCTTGGGCTCGCTGAATTCGAGGATACGGCCATCGAACAGGTCCGGCGAGAAGGGCAGCGAATATTTCGAATAGCCATAAGCGAACTTGTTGACGAAGATGTAGTCGCCGACGAGCAGAGTCGGCATCATCGAGCCGGACGGGATGGTGAAGGGCTGGAACAGAACCGTACGGATGACCATGGCAAGCAGCAGGGCCTGAATGATGACCTTGATGTTTTCCCAGATGGCATTCGGTTGCTTCGTCTCGGCTTTATCGGACACGTCAAAATTCTTTCTATCTCGGGGCGAGTGGCTGAACTGTCTAAACGCTTAGCCAAGCCGCGGCAATGGTGGTGAGATTACTAAACCTTCATGCATTGTCGGAAGCATGCATTTCCGCGCCGGCATCAGGCGGATATCGGTTTCGCCTCGATGATCACGAAAGCCTGGGCGTAAGGATATTCATCGGTGATGGTGATGTGGATGACGGGCTCATAGCCAGCAGGGATCAGTTCGGCCAGTCGGTCGCCGGCACCGCCGGTGAGGACCATTGTCGGCTTTCCGCCGGGCAGGTTGACGACACCCATGTCTTTCCAGAACACGCCATTGGCAAGACCGGTGCCCAACGCCTTGGAACAGGCTTCCTTGGCGGCAAAACGCTTGGCGTAGGATTCGGCCCGGTTCTTGCGGCGCTCCGATTTTGCCCGCTCGATCTCTGTAAAACAGCGGTGGGTAAAGCGTTCGCCGAACCGCTCTATAGATTTTTCCACGCGCCTTATGTCTATGAGGTCGCTCCCCATGCCGATAATCATCAAGCTGATCCTGTACCTAAATTGCCGATCCGGTTTCGGCTGACTTGAGGTGTCTTGCCCTCTCCGTCAAGCGGCCGAGGCGACGATCGCGAAAACCGCGCACGGCAAGATAGGTCACGGCATAGAAGAAAAGCGCACAGAGCAGGCCCAGAGGCAGCGAGCCGACAAGCATCGGCTCAAGCACCGGTCCCCAGAGCTGCGAGACGTCAAGATGGGCGAACAGGGCTTCAAGATCGATATGGCGCGAGGTCGGCTCGGCGCCGAGCATGAACTGACCCACTTCCCAGGTCAGCGGCCAGATGATCGGACAGGTCAGGGGATTTGCGAATGTCGTGCCGATTGCGGCAGCGATCATGCTGCCGCCAAGAAGCCAGGCGATCGGGATGGCGAACAGGACGTGAAACCCCAGAAAAGGAGTCCATGCGCTCAGCACGCCGACCGCCACGCCAGCGGCGACGGCATGGGGAGAACCACCGATGCGCATGACCTTGAGGCGATAATAACCGAGCGTACGGCGAAACCCTCTTTTCGGAACGAACATCCCGAAAAGCCTCTGACTGAGTGAAAGAGGAGTACGACGGCGAAAGGGCATTCCAGTTAACCTGTCCAATCGATCCGGACAGGGCCGGCCGTTCTGGCTATATATGATCAAGCGATATTATAGCGGAAACCGAAAATCGTGGCGAATTTGGGGATAAAGATCCGCGCCAAGCTTCAACCAGCGCCAGGAAATCCCGAAGGGTCGCCATAAGGCTTTCACCCTATCCAGCATCTCGTGCCCCGGCTCGCTGGCCAAAGGCACGACGGCGGTCAAGATTTAGAACTGCGACTTGCGGAACATACCGCGGTCGACCTGGCGCATACGGTATTCGAGATCGATCCGATCACGCGATTCATTGAGATAGGCCATTTCGCGATCCTGGGCCGAGGGAACGCGCAGGGCGCGTGCAAACTTGCGTACTGTGTCAAACATCGTCTTATCTTTCGTTCAGTTACTTTGCTGATGCTAAAATACGACTTCCTCGGCTCTTTTACCAACGCCTGGGAAGCGGTGCAGGCTTGCTCCCAATGCATGGCAAGCGCTTTGACGGCCGTCAAATTGACCAAATAACTGGCGACAACGAGCGCGACACGGCAAAAATGTTCAAAAAACAACCGCAGGAGCCGGCAAGCCCCCGCGGTTGGACATATCGTCGCAGCCGGAGGAGCAAATGCCCCTCAGCTCATCTCAGGTCTGACACTCAGAACTCTTCCCAACTGTCGTTCTTGAGTGCCGTGTTGCCGGAGAAGGCACTGGCCAGCTTGCGGCCCAAAGCGCGCGCCGGCGAAGCGGCGGGCGCTTCATCCACCTGCGCAGAGCGCACAGGTTTGGTCGGCAACCTTGCCGAACGTTCTGACGAGGCTCCGGAAAGCCTGAACTGGCCAAGCAAGGTATTGAGCGATGCAACGTCGCGGGCAAGGCCGTGGCTTGCCGCCGTCTGCTCCTCGACCATTGCCGCGTTCTTTTGCGTATCCTGGTCCATCGTGTTGACCGCAGAATTGATCTGCTGGAGGCCCGAGGATTGCTCCTGCGCACTCTCGACGATGGCGACGACGTGCCGGTTAATCTCCTGGACTTCCGCCACGATCGTCTCCAGCGCCTTGCCGGTCTCGCCGACAAGATGCACGCCGTTGCGAACCTGCTCGTTCGAAGTCGTGATCAGCGCCTTGATTTCCTTGGCGGCATTCGCGGACCGCTGGGCCAATTCGCGCACTTCCTGTGCGACAACCGCAAACCCCTTGCCCGCCTCACCTGCACGCGCGGCCTCGACACCGGCGTTCAGCGCCAGAAGATTGGTCTGGAAGGCGATGTCATCGATGACACCGATGATGTTGCCTATTTCGCCAGAGGACTTTTCGATCTCCTCCATTGCTTTGACGGCGTTCTGTACGACATGGCCGGACTTTTCCGCACCCTGACGGGTGCGGGTGACAAGATCACCGGCTTCCTGTGCACGCCTTGCGGCATCCTTCACCGTGGTGGTGATCTCTTCGAGCGCGGCAGCCGTCTGCTCGACAGCTGCGGCCTGCTGTTCGGTACGCTTGGCAAGACCATCGGCGGCCGACTTGATCTCGGACGAGCCTGCTTCAATGCTGTGGGCGTCTCCCGCGACCTGCTCAAGTGCAGCCTCGAGCTTGGCGGCAGAGGAATTGAAGTCGTTGCGGACACCATCGAGCGCCGTGGTGAACCGCGCTTCTATACGATGCGAAACATTGCCATCGGACAGCTGGCTTAGCGCCTCAGCGAGACTGTCGACGGCAAACTTGACGTCGGCGGCTTCACGCGCCCTACCTGCCTCACGCTCGATACGTTCCTTTTCCGAGAGGCTACGATTGTCGTCGGCTTCCTGTTCAAGCCGAATGCGCTCCAGTGCATTGTCGCGGAAGACGGCCACAGCTTCGGCCATCTGGCCTATCTCGTCCTTGCGGTCGAGACCAACGATTTCAGCTTCCGTTTCGCCGACTGCAAGCGAAGCCATACGCTCTCGAAGCCGGGCCATCGGTGCGGTTATGCCCGTCTGAGCGATCATCATGGCGGCACCCATAGCCAACAAGATGCCGACGACCATGCCGCAGATCGCGTAAAGGATCGTTGACGAAACGGACGCCGACATTTGGATGGCACCGTTGTTGAGGATCTCCGTCATGGCAACGTTATTGGCGGCGAACTTCAATGGCAATGCAACGATCACCCCGTCGAGCTTGGCCGAGAAATCGTGAACTCCAGCCGCATCACCGGCAACGTAAGCTTTCAGCAGGCCATCGCCTACCGCTTTCAGATTGTCGACACCGACAAGCAATTCATCGATTGCTTCCTTACGGCTTGGGACGATCGTGGGAATTTTGGTCAGGCGATCACGCGCTGCGGCAAATTCCTGACCAAAGCGCTCAGACAGTTCCTTGAATTTTTCGGACTTGGGATCCTGCACGAGCGCACGCCCCAGCCAGGTGGTTGACGTCCACATGCCGGCAGCAGCGCGCGGGCTCAAGGTCGCTGCGTTGCTTTCGTTCTGCAGGAAGTTGGAATAGGCGCTGTTGGCAGCGCTGAATTTACTTGTAACGTGCAGTAGGCCAGTCAGAGAAATGATCCCAAGGATGGCAATCGCCATCAGAAACTTGGTCTTGATCCGTAGATTTTTGAGCATAGGAAACCTCGATACGTGCTGGAAAATCCATGCAAGAGGACAGATGAACGAACGAACGCAGGAACCGCCGGACGAAGGCGGCGCGTGTCATACGCGCAAAGAGCGGGGCATATCTCAAATTTCCCGGAACAATGCGTAGGGCGACGGGCTATAATAAACAGTTACGTTTCGATCATCGGAATATTGTTCCGATAAAATATTGCAACATGCGATTGCCGCGCCCCTCCTAATCAACCACGAACATGCGGCTTATCGGCAACGAGACAGCATTGCTCACCAAACGAAAGCGGCCGAGGACTCCATGTCCCCGGCCGCTACCGCTTATTTCGGAGATAGCGGGTTACAGAAACCGCTATCGATCAGACGCTCAGAACTCTTCCCAACTGTCGTTCTTGAGTGCCGCGTTGCCGGAGAAGGCACCGGCCAGCTTGCGGCCCAAAGCGCGCGCCGGCGAAGCGGTGGGCGCTTCGTCAACCTGCGCAGAGCGCACAGGTTTGGTCGGCAACCTTGCCGAACGTTCTGCCGAGGCTCCGGAAAGCCTGAACTGAGCCAGCAAGGCATTGAGCGATGCAACGTCGCGGGCAAGGCCGTGGCTTGCCGCCGTCTGCTCCTCGACCATTGCCGCGTTCTTCTGCGTATCCTGGTCCATCTGGTTGACGGCCGTGTTAATCTGCTGGAGGCCCGAGGATTGCTCCTGCGCACTCTCGACGATGGCGGCGACGTGGCGGTTGATCTCCTGGACCTCCGCCACGATCATCTGCAGCGCCTTGCCGGTCTCGCCAACCAGATGCACGCCGTTCTGGACCTGATGGTTGGACGCGGTGATTAGCGTCTTGATCTCCTTTGCGGCATTTGCGGACCGCTGTGCCAGTTCGCGCACTTCCTGTGCGACAACCGCAAACCCCTTGCCCGCCTCACCTGCACGTGCGGCCTCGACACCAGCGTTCAGCGCCAGAAGATTGGTCTGGAAGGCGATGTCATCGATGACACCGATGATGTTGCCTATTTCGCCGGAGGACTTTTCGATCTCCTCCATTGCCTTGACAGCGCTGTGCACGACTTCACCTGACTTTTCCGCACCCTGACGGGTACGCGTGACAAGCGAGCCTGCCTCGGTGGCGCGACGGGCTGCGTCCTTCACCGTGGTGGTGATCTCTTCCAGAGCGGCAGCCGTTTCTTCGACGGAAGCGGCCTGCTGTTCGGTGCGCTTGGCGAGATCGTCGGCTGCGGAGCGGATTTCCGCCGAACCGGCTTCGATGCTGCGGGCATTGCCTGCAACCTGCTCGAGCGCTTCCTGGAGCTTGGATGCCGAACTGTTGAAGTCGTTGCGCACTCCATCGAGTGTTTCCGTGAAAGGCTGCTCGATGCGATAGGAGACATCACCGTTGGAGAGCTGGCTCAGTGCCTCGGCGAGATTGTCGACTGCATATTTGACGTCGGCGGCTTCGCGGGCCTTCGCTGCTTCGCGTTCGATGCGTTCCTTTTCCGAGAGGCTACGATTGTCGTTAGCCTCCTGTTCGAGACGCTGACGTTCCAGCGCGTTGTCGCGGAAAACAGCGACGGCTTCGGCCATCTGGCCGATCTCGTCCCTGCGGTCGAGACCGTCGACTTCAGCTTCAGTCTCACCGGCGGCCAGGGACGCCATGCGTTCCCGCAAGCGCGCCATCGGCGTGGTGACACCCTTCTGCGCGATCAACATGGAGAAAGCGATGGCAGCGGCAATCCCGATCAACATGCTGACGATCGTGACCAGAATTGCATCGGTAACACGCGCATTGAGCTGGTCCGAACCATTCTTGATCAGGTCCGCCATGGCAGTATTGTTGGCGCCCGACTTTGCCGAGAAGTCGATGGTGGCCTGTTCGAGCTTGACCGTCATGCTGTCGAACAGTGCCTTGTCACCGACGGCATGGGCCTTGATCATTTCCCCGCCGATCTGCCGCATGGCGTCTATGGCGCTCACCAATTCGTCGATTGCGGCCTTTCGGCTGGGAACGATGGCCGGGATCTGCTCCAGACGGCCGCGGGCGCCGCTCAATTCGTTATTGAAGCGGGCAGCGAATTCCGTGAATTTGTCCGACTGTGGATCCTGGCTTACGGTACGGTTCAGCCAGTTGATAGCCGTCCACGCGCCGGCAACACCACGAGGCCCATAGACAGCCGCGGTGCTCTCGTTCTGGAGGAAATTGTAATATGTGCTGTTCGCCTCTTCGAAGCGTAGAGTGACGAAAGCCAGGCCCGCCAGCGAAATGAACGCCAGGATCGCAATCGCCATCAGAAATTTGGTCTTTATTTTTAGGTTCTTGAGCATCGGATACCTCCACAACGCGATGAACTCAGCGCATTGAGCCGGGAACCGGGCTTGGTTCTCGGAGACACTATGCGCAAGTCTATTTGCTGCAGCACCAGCCGCCGCGGGATCCCGCGCTTGGTGCAACAGTGCAGACTCCCGACGAAAGAGCCAACCAAACAGGAGCCGTCCAACCATGTGATCTGGAGGAACGACGCACATCATGCGCGCTTGAGAACAAGGGGGTATCTCGAATGTCCCGGGCAGAGCATAGAACCCGGTCCGATAATAAAATCTTACGTTGTATCGAATTTTATAAAACTCACGGCAAAATGCCGCACCGTCCGTTCAAACGCCTATCACGATACCGGTGGAAGGCGACTTCGGAGAGATTTTGCCCAAAGGAAAGGCCGCAGACGGGTTGCCTGCGGCCTTTCCTGATCTTGGGAATGATCGTCCTCAGGACGAGCCGGACTTAGAACTCTTCCCAGCTTTCGTTCTTGACGGCAGCATTGCCAGAGAAGGCGCCGGCCAGCTTACGGCCAAGGGCGCGTGCCGGCGAGGCCGCGGGCGTTTCATTTGCCTTCACCGCACGAACGGTCGACTGGTAGGTCTGAACCGAAAGCTTGAACTGGGAAAGAAGCGCGTTCAGCGAAGCGGCGTCGCGGGCAAGACCATGGCTTGCTGCGGTCTGCTCTTCGACCATGGCAGCATTCTTCTGCGTGTCCTGGTCCATCGTGTTGACCGCGGTGTTGATCTGCTGCAGGCCTGAAGACTGTTCCTGAGCGCTTTCGACAATCGCGTTGACGTTGCGGTTGATCTCCTGGACTTCGCCGACAATCGTCTGCAGCGCCTTGCCGGTTTCGCCAACGAGATGCACACCGTTCTGGACCTGCTCATTCGACGCGTTGATCAGGGTCTTGATTTCCTTGGCGGCGTTTGCGGAACGCTGGGCCAATTCGCGAACTTCCTGAGCGACGACTGCAAAGCCCTTGCCCGCCTCACCCGCACGCGCGGCTTCAACACCGGCATTGAGTGCCAGAAGGTTGGTCTGGAAGGCAATGTCATCGATGACGCCGATGATGTTGCCGATCTCGCCGGAGGACTTTTCGATCGCTTCCATGGCCTGAACAGCCTTCTGGACGACCTCGCCGGACTTTTCTGCGCCCTGACGGGTGCGGGCAACGAGGTTGCCTGCTTCGGTGGCGCGGCGGGCGGCGTCCTTCACAGTGGTGGTGATCTCTTCCAGAGCGGCTGCGGTTTCCTCGACGGAAGCAGCCTGCTGCTCGGTACGCTTGGCAAGATCGTCGGCAGCCGACTTGATCTCGGCCGAACCGGCCTCAATGCTGCGGGCATTTTCTGCGACCTGTTCCAATGCACCCTGCAGCTTTGCAGCCGAGGCGTTGAAGTCACCGCGGACACCATCAAGCGCTGCGGTAAACGGCTTTTCGATACGGTAGGAGACGTTGCCATCGGAAAGCTGGCTCAGCGCCTGAGCGAGATTGTCGACGGCGAATTTGACGTCGGCAGCTTCGCGGGCCTTGGCGGCTTCGCGCTCGATGCGTTCCTTTTCCGACAGGCTGCGGTTGTCGTCGGCTTCCTGTTCCAGGCGGGTGCGCTCGAGAGCGTTGTGACGGAAGACTTCGACGGCTTCGGCCATCTGGCCGATTTCGTCCTTTCGGTCGAGACCATCGATTGCAGCGCGGGCATCGCCGGCGGCAAGCGACGCCATACGTTCGCGAAGGCGCGCCATCGGAGCTGTGATACCCTTCTGGGCGATCGTCAGTGCCAACACGATAGCAACGGCGATACCGATCAGCATGCCGACAATCGTGAACTTGATGGTGGATGAGACTTCAGCCGACAGCTGATCGCCGCCGTTCTTGATCAGGTCCGCCATGGCGCCGTTGCTGGCACCAAACTTCGGGGACAGTTCAACAATAGCCTTGTCGAGATCCCCCGAAAGAGAGGTGACCTTCGCTTCGTCGCCAGCAACATGAGCCTTCAGCAGATCATCACCGATTGCCTTGAGCTTATCTGCGCCTGCGAGCAATTCGTCCGTTGCGGCCTGGCGGCTCGGCACAAGACCGGGGACCTGTGCCAGACGTGCGCGCGCACCGGTGATTTCCTTGCCGAAGCGCTCGGACAAATCCTTGAACGCAGCGGATTGCGGGTCCTGTGCAAGAGCGCGGCTGAGCCAAGTCGTAGCCGTCCACATGCCTGCGGCACCGCGCGGTACGAAGGTCGCAGCCGTGCTCTCGTTATGCAGGAAATTCGAATAGGATTCATTGGCAGCGCTGAAACGCTGAGTCACAAATAACAGACCGGCAAGCGAAATGACGCCAAGGATGGCGATCGCCATCAAAAACTTGGTCTTGATTTTTAAGTTCTTGAGCATGGGGGGACCTTCTCAGGAAGACTGAAAACACGCATTCGGGGGAGGAGGAAAATGCAGGAACCGTTTTGACGGCGCGCATCATGCGCGTGAAGGATCGACTAAGGCGATCTCTGTGTCCTTGTCGCACCCTAGGGCGAATTTCATAAAAAAATCTTACATTTGCTGCAGTGCATTATAGTTTTTGACAAAGGCGAGAAAACTGCCCTTGCTCTCCGATCATCGGCCTTCATGCCTCCTTAATCATGGGGGGAGAATGCATCAGATTTATATTGCAGCGCACAATGTTACGAAGTTAACAGGGCACCAAGGCGATGATTGCCGCCTCCCGCAGAACGGGCAGATTGATATGAAATCAACGACTATTATCGAAGGAATTTTCCCGTGGATCTTAGCCGCCGCAACCTCATGACATTCGGTGCCGTCGCAGCCGCAACTGCCGTCACCATCAAAAACGCCTCCGCCCAAGCGATCAGCTTCACCCCCTCCCCGATCTATCCCGATCCGGCCATTCAGGTTCTCGACCCGAGCTTTGCGAAATACCGTGTTGCCAGCGCTTCTCTGGAACAGGTTGCCACCGGCGCTCGCTGGCTGGAAGGTCCGGTCTATTTCGGTGACGGCAAGTATCTGCTGGTTAGCGATATTCCGAACAATCGCGTCATGAAGTTCGACGAAACGAACGAGACATGGAGCGTGTTCGACGCCAATTCGAACTATGCCAACGGCCATTGCCGCGACCTGCAGGGCCGCCTTATTGCCTGCGAACACCTGACCCGCCGCGTCACCCGCACGGAGCATGACGGCTCGATCACGGTTCTTGCCGACACCTACAAGGGCAAGAAGCTGAATTCGCCGAACGACATCGTCTGCAAGTCGGACGGCTCGCTGTGGTTCACCGATCCGCCATTCGGCATCGGCGGCATGTGGGAAGGCGAAAAGGCAGACCCGGAACTGCCGCATTCTGTCTACCGCATTTCAGCCGAAGGTGAGTTGTCGCTGATCACCGACGAACTGAAGGGCCCGAACGGGATCGCCTTCTCCGAAGACGAGAAGAAGCTTTATATCGTTGAAGGCCGCGCGCAGCCCTACCGTATCGTCTGGGCTTACGACGTCTCGAAGGACGGCAAGACAGTTTCCAACAAGAAGGCGCTGATCACCGCTGACGACAATGGCGGTCTCGACGGCTTCAAGGTCGATGTCGACGGCAACCTTTGGTGCGGCTGGGGCTCGTCCGGTGCTGCCGGCGCAAAGCCGGAAGAGCTGAACGGCGTCAAGGTGTTCAACAAGGAAGGCAAGGCGATCGGCTTCATCAAGCTGCCGGAGCGTTGCCCGAACCTTGTTTTCGGCGGCAAGAAGAAGAACCGCCTCTACATGGCGTCGAGCCACTCGGTCTACGCACTTTATGTCGAGACCCGCGGCGCCGTCTGATCGCTCTCACCAGCATCATTGAATTGAGAAGCGGGCCGGAGCAATCCGGCCCGTTTCCGTTTCACCGGATAGCAAATATCAGCGGAAGCCGTTTTCGGGGTGACAAGCCGGGATTGCGCCAATAGGAAACATTCTCACATTCTGCAGATCATGTATTTTCAGATGATCGACGCCTTTCCCCAGCGGACTTAGGGCGCAGATGAATAAGTCCCCAGGCATTTCAACAGATTGAGGGGAGAACGGTGTGTGCGCCTGATAACCATGGCTTGTTGTGAGCCATCGGACGCCACCAGTGAAGAGGAGGTAGTTGGAGCGGATACCAGACCCGAAACAGGATGAAACCTGATCGGTCCGAGACGCCAACCAAGTGATCTCGATATAGCGATCCGATGTGCGAGCCGCCAATGCGGCCGATCCTGCGGTTTCAAGCTGATATTTCAAACGAGGACAATTTGATGAACACCGGAAACATGATCCGGTCGCTGGCTGTTGCGGCCTGCGTCCTGACGCTTTCTGCCTGTGACGAAAGCAAGACCAGCAATAAAGAACAGAACCAGCCATCCGCCGAGCAGGCCGAAGTGCTGAAATACAACGCCTATGTCGAAGTGGCGAACTCGTTCCAACGCTCCTATGCCAAGGAACTGGCGACCTTCCAGAGCTATGTCCAGCCCGTGCTCGACGGCAAGGACGAGAATGACAACCTGTTCTACTCGACCAACAATCTGGATAGGTTGAAGAACGCCCTTGCCAAGGCCCGTGAGATGAAGCCCGACATGGCCGAGCTCGACGGTTCGGCCGATGCCTATCGCGACGCAGCCGAGAAGGCCGAACCGCTCGATCGGGACATGGGCAATTATATCTCCGCCAAGACCTATCTGAGCGACAAGGGCGCGCATGGTCGCGAGATCCGGCAGGCCTTCATCGCCGCGATGGAAACGCTTGCCGCCGCGCAGGGCAATTTCATCAGCGCCATCGACGCCAAGGACCGCGCCCGGATCAAGACCGAGTTCGAAAGTGCGCAGAAGGATACCCGCGACTATTTCCGCATCGGCATGATCTACCACATCAAGGAAAGCATGGACGCCGCCGACGGCTTTCTGCAGGGCAAGGGGCTGGGCGACAGGAAGGATGCGCTGAAGACCTCGCTCGATCAGTTCAACACGATGGCGACAGGTTATGACGCCAAGGTGCGCGAGAAGAACCATGCCGGATGCTCGTCGATGATGCTCAACGTCAACGCCTATCTTTCCACCGGCCGCCAGATCATCCTGCGGACCGAGAACGGCCGCTATCAGGAAGACAAGAAAGCGCAGTTCCAGATGATGTCGGCGGAACGGCAGGACGCAACGCAGTTGCTGCAGGACTATAACAACGTCATCAACGCGATCAATTTCAACAAGTGCTGAGGTGACGCGGCGTCAGGTGAGCCGCATCTCCCCGTTTGTGAAAAAACATGGCGGGCCGGAGAAATCCGGCCCGTTCGCGTTCATGACGGGGCATTCGCAGGCATAGCGCAGATGCCAAGAATAGCCGTGATATGTTTGAGACATGGACGGTCTACCGTAGAATCGTCACATTGAGCGGTTCCAAGCTTTGCAGCTTGACGATCGCAAGCTGCCAGACCTATGCAAACATGACCTTCAGCCTGCCTTCAGAAATCCCTTTTACCCTTTAAATCCTTTCCCCAACCTTCGGAGCTGCCATGAGCGTGAGTTGGACTGATGCCGCCATTCTTGGACTTGTCCAGGGATTGACCGAATTCCTGCCGGTTTCCTCCAGTGCGCATTTGCGCATTCTCGGCGAATTCCTGCCCTCTGGCACCGATCCTGGCGCGGCATTCACGGCCATCACCCAGCTCGGCACGGAGACTGCGGTTCTCGTCTACTTCTGGAAAGACATCGTCAATATCGCCACCGCCTGGCTACGTCAGGTGTTCAGGATCGGCGATTACGACAGGGACGCGGCCCGAATGGGCTGGCTCATCATCATCGGCTCGCTGCCGATCATCATCCTGGGGCTTGGCTTCAAGGACCAGATCGAACACGGCTTGCGCAACATGTATATCACCGCCGTGATGCTGATCGTCTTCGGTCTTATCCTGGGCTGGGCTGACCGCATCGGCAAGAAGAAATATGCGCTTAGGCAGCTGATCTGGCGCGACGGCATCATCTTCGGTTTTGCCCAGGCGATGGCGCTGATCCCCGGCGTCTCCCGCTCCGGCGGAACGATCACTGCCGGCCTTCTCCTTGGCTACACGCGCGAGGCCGCGGCGCGTTATTCCTTCCTGCTCGCTGTTCCTGCCGTATTCGGCTCGGGCTTCTACCAGCTCCTGAAGACGATGGGGGAAGACACGGCGGTCGCGGCCGGTCCGACCGCGCTTGCAACGCTGATCGCCTTCGTCGTCGGTTACGGCGTCATCGTCTGGTTCCTGAAACTCGTATCGACCAAGAGCTACATGCCGTTTGTCTGGTATCGCGTGGTGATCGGCGTGGCGCTGCTTGGCTTGCTCGGCTTCGGCTATGTCAGCCCGATCTGAGCCTGGAGATCCGGCCGTCGAACAGAAAAGCTGTTCCGATCAAACGAAAAACAAAACCCGCCGACGCTGTCGGCGGGTTTTGTTTTAGATGCTGTTTAACGGAGGGGCGAGCCCCGGCCAACCAGATTACTTGCCGAAACGGGAGGTCCCGGATGGGCTTGCAGAGACTTGCGCAAGGCGCAGAGCGCGAAGTTTCTGCGTCTTCTTTTCCCTCTCGGCGACCTCGGAATCGAGAATGTCGCGGACGATGGAATTGGTCGTTTTCGCCTTTGCATCGGCTGAAAGCTTCGTCGGCTTGAAGAAACGGTCTTTCGTCACAGTCATGTCAGTCCTCCTGCGTTTCAGGTCAAAAGCGCACTAAAACAATCTGAAAACCATGCCTCGGCGACGGGTGCCGCGGGGAACCGATATCGAACCGGCAATCAGCGAGCCCGAGGAGCAATGACCTTCTTCTTCGGAGCAGGCAACAGCCCTTCACGCTGCATCTGCTTGCGCGCCAGTTTGCGGGCGCGCCTGATCGCCTCGGCTTTTTCGCGGGCGCGCTTTACCGACGGCTTCTCATATGCGCTGCGCGCCTTCATTTCCCGGAACAGGCCTTCACGCTGCAGTTTTTTCTTCAGAACGCGAAGCGCTTGATCAACATTGTTGTCTCTTACAAGTACCTGCAAAATATCTCCTGACGCGGCAAAGCCACTATTTCTTGATTTTGATCGTATTCACGTTGATCCACGAACTACCAGATGGAAGCGGTGTCGCGGTCGATGTCTTCGAGACATCCACAGAACCCTCATGACTGATATCGCCATGCGTAATGCGGCGCTCGCAATTCTCACCGTCAAATTGGACGCGATATTGCGTCAGCCCGTACGCATCCGGCAAAACAGCAACAATCCGGCATGAGCCATTCGTTTCGCCGAAGCGAAATGCACCACTCTTCAAGACGACCACGTCGCCGGCATCATAACGGTGCTTGCTCATCATGACCTCCAAGGGTCAAAACAAAAGGCCGGAGTTTGACGCCCGACCTTCGTTTATCATCAAGCCTTTCGCGTGCCAGTACATCCGTGGTCACACGAGGGCGATGACATATTATTCTGCGCGCAGGTTGTCTGCGGAGCTTTTGCCGGAGCGATTGTCCTGCACGAGCTCGTAGCTGATCTTCTGCCCGTCGTTCAGACCGCGCAGACCCGCACGCTCCACGGCAGAAATGTGCACAAACACATCCTCGCTGCCATTGTCCGGCTGGATAAATCCGAAGCCCTTCGTGCTATTAAACCACTTCACTGTACCAGTGCTCATAACGATTTCCTTTCAATCGCTGGGTAAGCCGGTTGCCCGGCGCTAAATCGACGATGAGAGAAAATCAAGAAGAGCCGTTAGGCTGCCGACGAGAGTCGCTAGCAAGGTTCGATAAAATCTAAAATAGCGATTAATGGGCCAACAACAAGGCATGCGCGAAAATAAAGACTTTGCATGGAGATTGCGGGGGCCTTGCTGCACGACGCCGGCTGCATAGGAAGCTCAGACACCCTGCGCAGAGAATTGGCTAAGGATGGAGCTTGATCATGTAGTCAGCATAAGCGGCGATAAAATGCTGTCGCGCGGTCTCGGCGTCTCCCCTGCAGCGCAGGACCGACTGACACGCCCACACGGCAGACAAATAAGATCGCCCGGACTGAAAAACGAAGTCATTCCGCAGGTAATTCAAAGCCTGTCCGGGACCATTTATGGCAACAGAATTTCCACTGCGCCTTGCTACCATGACGGGATATTCCCATCGTGTACGAAAGTCGATTTGGATAACGGTGAGCAATGCATGATCCTTCCATGGCGTCGACCGAATATGCTCCAAGTCCAAGCGGAGATTGTCGATCGCCGGTGTCTTCCAAATGCTTCCAGGCGATAAATTCACGCCTGATCTCGAGCGCGCGAGCAGACCTGGATTGTGCGGTCCTGCAGATGGCCACCTGTCCGATGCGGAAAGATCATTGCGCGCCGGGAGACTGATACCCCGACAGCCAGGCATCATAGCGCAGACTGCTCTGGTCGAGGATGTACGGGCAGGCCCGGCTGTCGAGGAGAAGGGTACCTGCCTGCTTGCCCTCATCGACCAATCGATCTCTGTATGCGGCACTCATACCGTCCGCGAACTCGCGATAGCCCTCAACCCAGGCAGAGAGGCGGTAATTGCTTTCGTCGCGCAGATAGGGGTTGGCACTCAGGCTTTTTCCATCCTCAGCGTCCCGCCATCCATGGTCGAATATTGCCTGCAAATCGTGAGAGGTATGGGGCAATTGAGCCTCCCGCCTTGAGCGAGAGCCCATCTCATCCCTCGGCCGTCGCTGCTCGTTCCGACACGACGATCAAAGTGAGATAGTGCAGCATAGGCAAATGTCGAGCCTCGAAGGTCAAATCGGCCTAAATCATCAGCCGCACGTCAATCATAAACCCGCTTCAGATTGGCCACGCAGTCCAGTTCTTTCAACTGCGAAAGAAGTTGGTTGAGCTGACGCAGGTCCCAGACCTCGATTTCCATCGCGATCTCGGAAAAGTCGTCGGCGCGGTTGGAGCCCATGGACATGGTGCGGATATTGATGTCGAGCGCACCGATCGTCGTGGCGACGGTTGCGAGCGTGCCGGGTTCATTGATCGTGTTGATCTCGATCTTTGCCGGGAAGCGCGACTTGTTGGCTTCGTCGAGATCCCAGCGGACATCGATCCAGCGTTCCGGCTCGTCGTCGAATTTCTGCAGCGCAGGCGCCTGGATCGGATAGATGGTGATGCCCTTGCTCTTGCCCGCATCCATAATGCCGACGATGCGATCACCGGGGACCGCGCCGCTCGGGGCGAAGCGCACCTGGGTATTGGCGGCAAGGCCGCGGATCGGCAATAGGGTCGCCACGAGATCTGCTGCCTGGGCGTTTTCCAGATCTGTCTGGGATTTCGCCGGCAGCTTGAACATCATGCCGGTTGCGCTCGGGACGTTGAACCAGCCCTGATCGGCTGCCGGCTTCACGGTTACGCGTTCGTCCTTGTAATCCGGGAAGACGGCGCGAAGCACGTCGAGCGAAGAAAGCTCACCGCGACCGACAGAGGCGATCGTATCCTCGACATCCTTCTGCGCCAGACGGTGCAGCGCCGGCTTCAGCGCGTCGCGGGAAAACGTCTTGCCGGCGCGTTCGAAGGTGCGCTCCAGAATGCGGTGACCGAGGCCGGCATATTGCTTGCGGATCGCCATGCGGGTAGCGCGGCGGATCGCCGAGCGCGCCTTGCCGGTGACGACGATCTCTTCCCAGGCAGCCGGCGGAACCTGGACGCCGGAACGGATGATCTCGACTTCGTCGCCGTTGTTCAGCCGGGTTACGAGCGGCATGATACGGCCGTTGATCTTGGCGCCGACCGTGGTGTCGCCGATGTTGGTATGAACTGCATAGGCGAAGTCGATGGGGGTTGCACCGCGTGGCAGCGCGATAAGCTTGCCCTTCGGGGTGAAACAGAAAACCTGGTCCTGGAACAGTTCGAGCTTGGTGTGTTCGAGGAACTCTTCGGGATTATCACCCTCGGCCAGCGATTCGATCGTGTGGCGCAGCCAGGAATAGGCGTTGCTCTCCTTCGGCAGAAGCTCGTCACTCTTGGCCGGTCCCTTGCCTGCAACAGACTGGCCGTCCTTGTAGAGCGTATGAGCGGCGATGCCGTATTCGGCGATTTCCTGCATGAGCTGGGTGCGTATCTGCAGCTCGATACGCTGGCGGGACGGACCGACGATGGTGGTGTGGATCGAGCGGTAGTCGTTCTGCTTCGGGTTGGAGATATAATCCTTGAAGCGACCGGGAACGACGCGCCAGCGTGTGTGGACGATACCGAGCGCCTTGTAGCAGCAGGCAACGTCGTCAACGATGATGCGGAAACCGTAGACATCCGAAAGTTGCTCGAAAGAGAGCGACTTCGACTGCATCTTGCGGAAGACCGAATAGGGTTTCTTCTGCCGTCCCTTTACGAAAGTTCCATTCAGGCCGTTGGCGACCAGAAGCTCGCGCAGTTCATCCTCGATCTTCTTGATCAGGCCCTCATTGCGGGCGGACAGATCCGCCAGGCGCTGCGTGACCGTCTCGTAGGCTTCCGGATTGATATACTGGAAGGACAGGTCCTCCAGTTCGTCACGCATGTCCTGCATACCCATGCGGCCGGCGAGTGGCGCATAGATATCCATCGTCTCTTCGGAAATGCGTGCCTTCTGCTCGGCCTTCATGTGGTCGAGCGTGCGCATGTTATGCAGACGGTCGGCGAGCTTCACCAGCAGAACGCGGACGTCATCGGAAATGGCGAGCAACAGCTTGCGAAGGTTCTCGGCCTGCTTGGCCTTTTTCGACACGAGGTCGAGGCGTTTCAGCTTAGTCAGACCTTCGACGAGCCGACCGATATCCTCGCCGAACAGTTCGTCGATCTCGGCGCGGGTGGCTGTCGTATCCTCGATCGTGTCATGCAGAAGCGCGACCGCGATGGTCGACTCATCGAGATGCATGTCGGTGAGGATGGCCGCTACTTCGAGCGGATGGGAAATGTAGGGATCACCGGAGGCGCGCTTTTGCTGGCCATGCTTCTGCATGGCGTAAACATAGGCCTTGTTGAGAAGAGCTTCATTGGCGTCGGGCTTGTATTTCTGCACCCGCTCAACAAGCTCGTACTGCCTCATCATTCCCGGAAATGCCCTTCAAATACGGTGTGGCGACAAAAGAAAATGGCGCGCCAACCATCGGTTAGCGCAGCCATCATTATTGAGACAACCAGATTAGGGCGATAGGATGAACGATACCTTGCCGCAGCGCACTATCGTTCCGATCGGAGCGATTATTCCGACCGTTTTATCCGCGCCAAGCGAATATCGGTTGAAATCCGCTCAGGCACACTATGCCGATCAGTAGTCGTCGCTCTTTTCCGGCGGGACCAGACCTTCGATACCGGCCAGCAGTTCTTCTTCCGACATCTGGTCGAAATTGACGGTTTCCGGAGCATCTTCATCTTCAATGTCAGAGGCAACCGATACACCGCCAGCGGCAATCAGAGCTGCCGGATCGGGCTCGGGCTCGTCAACTTCAACATGCTTCTGCAGCGAGTGGATCAGGTCTTCCTTCAGGTCGTCGGGAGACAGTGTCTCATCGGCAATCTCGCGAAGAGCGACGACGGGGTTCTTGTCATTATCGCGGTCGATGGTGATCGCAGCGCCCTGCGAAATCTGGCGAGCGCGATGGCTTGCGAGCAGAACCAGCTCGAAACGGTTGTCGACTTTGTCAATGCAATCTTCTACTGTGACGCGGGCCATTGCCTGTCCTTTGCGGTCCTGGATTTCCGGAATTGATACGCCCGATACAGCCATCGGACGGGAAATTCAAGTTTTTCCTAAACCCGGGGCCAATCGAGTGGTGAGTTACGGGGCGTTTACTGAGGAGAAAACGCTCCATTCGAAGGCGCAAAGCACTGACAGCATGATCTCTGTCAAAGCCTGGCGGCGAAGAAACGGGTGAGGTTCACCTGTTTATCCGGATACCAAATCCGGCAAGCGCTGCGCCCGAGAACTCATAGTCGAATGGTCCGCGCCTTGGACATTAAGACTAAAGTGCTTGGGATGGAGGAATATATTCAATCAGCACGTGCTTGGAATATTGCGAATCGTAACTTACATGACAGATATATGAATAGTTCGTAATGTAAGAATTATTCCGATATCGTCGGTACATATTTCGTTTTACCGATCTGCTCGGAAAACGGGCATAAAAAGGGATGGAGACATATGTTTGACCCGAGAGAGAAAATTGCTCTCTTTATCGATGGCGCGAATTTGTACGCCGCCTCAAAAAGCCTCGGCTTCGATATAGACTATCGAAAGCTTTTGAAGGCTTTCCAGAAACGCGGCTACCTGCTTCGCGCCTATTATTACACGGCGCTTATCGAAGACCAGGAATATTCCTCGATCCGCCCGCTGATCGACTGGCTGGACTATAACGGATACAAGGTCGTGACCAAGCCCGCGAAGGAATTCACGGACAGTCTTGGTCGTCGCAAGATCAAGGGCAACATGGATATCGAACTGGCCATCGATGCGATGGAACAGTCGGAAACCGTCGATCATCTGGTGATCTTCTCCGGCGACGGCGACTTCACCAATCTGGTGGAAGCGTTGCAGCGTCGTGGCCGTAAGGTTTCGGTCGTCTCGACGATGCAGACGCAGCCTCCGATGATCGCCGACGACCTACGTCGTCAGGCCGATCACTTCATCGACCTGATGACGCTGAAGGCGGAGGTCGGCCGCGACCCGAGCGAACGCGCGGTACGCCCGACCGAGCCCACAGAGCCGGCCGACGCGTAACTGTCGAAGCAGGCATAATCAGAAAAATAGGCGCCCGTTTTTCGGCGGCGCCTATTTTCGTTTCGGGCTAGAAGAGTGTCATGCTGTTTCAACGCCCTTCCGACGACATTCTTTATGATGCGCTGATCGCCCGCGATCCTTCCTATGAAGGATTTGCCTGGGTGGCCGTGAAGACAACCGGCATTTTCTGCCGCCTCACCTGCCCTGCCCGCAAGCCGAAGCGCGAGAATTCAACTTTCTATGAGACGATCGCCGAATGCCTCGAAGCCGGCTTTCGCCCCTGCAATCGATGCCGGCCGATGTTGAAGCTTGGCGAGACCGATCCCGTGGTCACAAGGCTGATCGATGCACTCAGTGCCGATCCGATGCGGCGCTGGAGCGAAGGCGACGTGAGCGCCTTAGGCGTCGATCCATCCACCGTTCGACGTGCGTTCAAGCGGCAATTCGGCATGAGTTTTCTGGAAATGGCGCGCCTGAGACGAATGGGCAAGGCTGCGGAAGTGCTGAATGACGGCGCCAATGTGATCGACGCCCAGCTCGATGCGGGTTACGAATCCGGTAGCGGCTTTCGTGCCGCGATCGCAAGGCTGTTCGGGGAAGCCCCGGCGAGACTGCGTGGCATGGCCCTGCTGCGTGCCGACTGGATCGATACGCCGATCGGCCCGATGATCGCGATCGCCGACACGCACGCCCTGCATATTCTGGAATTTGCCGAGCGCAACGCGCTACCGGCAGAGATCCGCAGACTGCAGAAGGCGAGCGGCAGCAGCATCGTCATGGGGAGATATCCGCCGATCGACGAGATCGAGGCGGAGTTGAAGGCCTATTTTTCCGGCCAAAACAAGGGGTTCAGGACGCGGCTTGCCGAGCATGGCTCGCCGTTCCAGCGGCAGGTGTGGCAGGCGCTACGCGATATCCCGGCGGGGGAGCTTCGCACCTATGGCGCACTTGCGAGCGACATGAACAGGCCCTCCTCCACCCGCGCCGTTGCGGGTGCCAACGGCGCCAACCAGATCGCCATCGTCATTCCCTGCCACCGGGTGCTTTCAGCCGATGGCAGCCTGACCGGTTATGGCGGGGGCCTGTGGCGCAAACGCTGGCTGATCGAACATGAGCGCCGCATGGCGGAACGCTGACTTTCTATCCGGCAGAGACCGCTGCGCGTTGATCGCCGTTCGGCTGCGGGCTACTGCCCGACTTTCTTGCCCGGAAGATGGCCTCGACGACGAGCGACAGCGGCAGGCCGATGAAGAGCGGGATGAAGAAGTAGATCACCCGGAAGGCGACCAGCGAGCCGATCGATGCCTGATCGCCCATGACATGCCGAACTGTCGCTTCCAGCACGCCCAGGCCGCCGGGCGCATGGGTGATGAGGATCGCAACATTGGCGAGTACGAAGGCGGTTGCAGCCTTGAGATAACTGACATCCGCACCTGCCGCCATCACCTCGCGCAGGCAGGCCGAGACCAGAGCGAAGTTGACCGTGCCGATGACCACTTGAGCGACGGCAATTTTCCAGGTGGGCATCTGGAAGGTCCAGCTGCAGATTTTCAGCGGCGCACGCAGGAAGGCGGCAAGCGCGATGTAGAGTGCCGTTGTGGCAAGGCAGCCTGCGCCGATGGCAATCACGACCTCTTGCCTCAGGCGCAGTACCGCGGCGGCATCCTGCGGGTTGAGCACCATGACGATGCCGGCAAGCACGGCCATGCCGAGCCCTACCGTGACGCCCGAGAGCAGCACGATCTTCGCCACATCTTCAGTCGTCATGCCCCAGTGGGCGTAATAGCGATAGCGCAGCGCACCGCTGCTGAGGCCCGACATGCCCACGCTCTGGCCGATGGAGAGCGCGATGAAAGACGCGAGCGCGATTTTAGGATAGGGCAGATCGTTCTTCACATAACGCACGCCGCACCAGTCAAAGCCGGTGAGGCAGAGATAGGAGCCGAAGGCGAAGAGGAGCGCCAGAGCCAGATTGCCAGCTGGGATATCGCGGACCGACTGGACGATCTCGGAGAAGGAGTGTTCGCGAAAAACCTGGTAGAGGAGCCAGGTGGCAAGGCCGAAGCCGACAACCAGCATCAGGTAGGTGAAAAACTGCTTCTTCGTCATTATCCGCTTACCCGCATGAACGTGCGGGGAAACGGCGGGGGATGAGTTTGGTTCCGGTGGAGGTTTATCTCGGCGCCAGCTTCAGCGCCTCATCCGCCTGCCAGCACCTACTGCCCGCAGGCGGGGAAAAGGACCCAAGCCAAGCCGTTACCGTGCGCCGCAGATCTCGAACAGGGCACGTTCCCTTCGCCCCGCTTGGGGGCAGAGGGTCAGCGATTACGCCGAATGCGCATTTGATCAGTCTCAGCCGTTCTTCAACAGCCGCGACTTCTGCCGGTTCCAGTCGCGTTCCTTCTCGGTCTCGCGCTTGTCGTGCAGCTTCTTGCCCTTGGCGAGCGCGAGCTCCAGCTTGGCCCTGCCCTTTTCGTTGAAATAGATTTTCAACGGCACGAGCGTCATGCCTTCGCGGTTGATGCTGTTGCGCAGGCGACCGATCTCGCGCTTCGACAGGAGCAGCTTGCGGCGGCGGCGCGGCTCGTGGTTGAAGCGGTTGGCCTGCAGATATTCCGGCAGGTGGCTGTTGATCAGCCAGATCTCCTCGCCTTCGTCCGACGCATAGGATTCGGCGATATTGGCCTTGCCGTCGCGCAGAGACTTCACCTCGGTACCAGTCAGCACCAGGCCTGCCTCATAGGTGTCGATTATCTCGTAGTTGAACCGGGCCTTGCGGTTTTCCGCAACGACCTTGTTGACCACGCGCTGGCTGCCTTTGGGTGCCATCAGACGAATTCCATTCCGCTTAGAGCGTATCCGCTTTTCTTCGAAAGGCGAAAAGGCTCCAATACTCTGTTTGACGCAATTCCGGACACAAAACCGTTCCCACTTTTGCTGGAATTGCTTTTCCAAATAAGAACCCCGCCCAAAAGCAATGAGCGGGGTTAAGCATTGATATAATGCGGTCAGGACCGAATGTGAAGCTTATGCGTCAGCGACTTCGAGCGCCAAGGCAATGCCTCAGTTCAACAGGCCTGCATGGCGCAGCGCCGCATCGATTGCGGCTTCGGTCGCAGGCTCAAGCTCGGAGACCAGGGGCGAGCGCACGGTACGCTCCATGCCGCGCAACTTGCTCAGACCGTATTTGGCGCCACAGAGACCCGGCTCCATGAAGATTGCCTTGTGCAGCGGCATGAGACGATCCTGGTATTCGAGCGCCTTCTTGTAATCTCCGGCCAGCGTCGCCGCCTGGAATTCGGCACAGAGGCGCGGCGCGACATTGGCCGTGACCGAAATGCAGCCGACACCGCCATGCGCATTGAAACCGAGCGCCGTAGCATCCTCGCCGGAAAGCTGGATGAAATCAGTACCGCAGGAGATGCGCTGTTCCGAGACGCGCTCGATCTTGCCCGTCGCGTCCTTGACGCCGACGATATTCTTATGCGCCTTGGCGAGCTTGCCCATGGTTTCCGGGCTCATGTCGATAACGGAACGCCCCGGGATATTGTAGATGAATATGGGCAGGGAAACCGCATCAGCGATTGCCGAGAAATGGGCGAAAAGCCCCTTCTGGGTCGGCTTGTTGTAATAGGGCGTGACGACAAGCAGAGCATCGGCGCCGGCCTGTTCTGCATGCTGTGCGAGCTCGATCGCTTCCGTCGTATTGTTGGAACCAGCACCAGCAATGACCGGCACGCGCTTGGCAGCGACCTCTACACAGAGTTCGACCACACGCTTGTGCTCATCATGGGAAAGCGTCGGCGATTCACCCGTCGTGCCGACCGGAACGAGGCCCGAGCTGCCCTCTGCAATCACCCATTCGACATGATCTGCAAACGCTTTTTCATCGACAGCCCCGCCAGTGGTGAACGGCGTTACGAGCGCGGGGATCGATCCCTTGAACATGCAAAACTCCCAATGGCCGCAGTCCATGCTTCGGCCGTAATCAATGACTAAGGTGGCGCACCATAAAGCGGAGGCAGATCGCCGACAAGCGCAAAGCTCACGGGAAACTGATCGCCGGCCACCGCTCATTGATACGTATTTTAGAGGTCGTGGTAAGGTTTCGTTAATGCCGCCGGAGCCTAATGGGAGAACCCGATAGGGGTATATGTCTTTTTCGCGAGTCGCCGGATGAAGAAGCCCGCTCTGATCCTCACCTTAGGATTGGGTGCAGCCAGCATATCGAGCCTTGTGCTCGCCCAGAGCGGTGGCGCTGGCAGCGGCATCGTGCCGCTTCCCTTTGCCCGGCCGAACGCACCGATGAGCGCGCCTGTGCCAACGCAACCGGGCTCCCAGGCTATCCCCACGCCAACCGCCATGCCCATTCCCGAGATTACCGGCTCCATTCCAAGGCTCGACCGACCGCTGGCATCTTCTGCACTCAAAACCGGGCTCGACGCGCTTTCCGGCAATGATGCGGGGCTGGCGATTGCTGCACGCGACAGCCTGCCGGCAGGCTCGCTCGACCGCAAAATCCTCACCTGGGCGATTGCCAGTTCGGGAATGAAGGATGTGCCCTATCGCGAGATTGCTAACGCTTCACGCGAGCTGACCGGCTGGCCGGGGCTCGGCGGATTGCGCGAGCGGGAAGAGCGCGCGCTTTATCGCGAAAACCCGCCTGCTGCAGCCGTGCTTTCCGCCATGGGCAATTCACGCCCGCAGACGCCGGAAGGTGCAATGATCCTCGCCCGCGCGCAGACGGCAGCTGGGAAAACCGCTGAGGCCGCCCGGACCCTGCGCGGTCTATGGTCTTCCGAGACACTCGATGTGGCGACCGAAGACAAGCTGCTTGGCGAATTCGGCGGGTTGTTTACCGCAGCCGATCACAAGACCCGCATGGACTATCTCATGTATCGCGGCCGCGTGGCGCAGGCGAAACGGTTTTCCGGTCTCGGCAATGCGCAGTCGCTTTATAACGCGTGGGCAGCCGTTGCGAACAATGCCAGGAATGCCGATGCGCTGATCAATGCTGTTGCAGGCTCGTGGGCGAGCGATCCCGCTTATCTCTTCGCCAAAATAGAATATGCAAGGCGGCAGAACGATTATGCCGGAGCGGCAAAGCTGCTTGAGCGCATACCGCGCGATCCGGCAAAACTCGTCTATCCAACGGAATGGTGGAACGAGCAACGGATCGTCTCGCGCGGGCTTGCGGATCTAGGTCAGTTCAGCGCCGCCTACAGGCTGGTCGCAAATCATCTGGCTCAGTCTACCGTCGATCGCGCCGATGCGGAATTCCATGCTGGATGGTATGCACTGAGGGCACTTCAGGATCCGGCGACGGCCGAGACGCATTTCCGCAAGATTTACGAAGCTTCCAACCGGCCGCTTTCCGCGTCGCGGGCGCTCTATTGGCTCGGCCGATCGGCTGAGGCCGGCGGACCGGGAGAGGCGCGTAACTTTTATGAACAGGCGGCGCGTTATTCCGGCACGTTCTACGGGCAGTTGGCCGCAGCAAAACTCGGCAAATCGACGCTCGATGTAAGCTACCCCTCCCCCACGGCGCAGGACCGTGAGCGCTTCGCTTCGCGTGAGGTGGTCCGTGCCATCGCGCGGCTTGACGCCGTCGGCCATGACCGGCGATCAGCAGCACTTTATGCGGCACTCGGCGAGCAGATCGACAGCCCGGGCGAACTTTCGCTTTTGACCGCACGCGCGGAAGCACAAGGCGACCATGCACTATCGCTGCGAATCGGCAAGTCGGCATTTTCCCGCGGTGTCGATGTGGCGGCACTCGCCTATCCTATCGGCGTCATTCCGGCCGGCGCCGATATTGCCGGTTCCGGCAAGGCGCTTGCCTATTCGATCGCAAGGCAGGAAAGCGCATTCAACCCGTCAGCCGTTTCCGCAGCGAATGCCCGCGGCCTTCTACAGCTTTTACCCGGGACGGCACAGGGCGTTGCCAAGCGGCACGGGATGAGCTTCAAGGCGGACCGGCTGACCAGTGACGCTGGTTACAACGCCACGCTTGGCGCGCATTATCTCGGCGAGCAGATCGACGCTTTCGGCGGCTCCTATGTACTGACCTTCATAGCTTACAACGCCGGACCGAAGCGTGTGCCGGAATGGATTGCTCGTTATGGTGATCCGCGTGGCAAGTCGCTCGAAGAGGTGATCGACTGGGTTGAACGCATCCCCTTCCCCGAAACGCGCAACTACGTTCAGCGCGTCTTGGAGAATTATCAGGTCTACAAGACCCGGCTGGGGCAGAAGGCCGATATCGTTGACGATCTACGGTTCGGCAGGGGTGAGACCGAGAGCCATAGACAGCCGCGCCTTACCCCGGTTCTCGAACAGTTCGATAGCAAGATACCCTGATAAGCACGAAAAAGCCCGGCCTAGCCGGGCTTTTCAACTTCTGTGATTAGAAATCCCGCTGCAGACGCAGGAAGCCGTCGAAACGGTCGCCATCGCCATAACCGGCAGTGTCAATGTCAACATTGTTGTAGTTGAAGGTCGCCTTGGCGAGGAGGTTCGGCGTGACCTGATAATCCGCCGTCACGCCGACGCGCCAGACACTGCCGCCCGTATAGTCGTCGCTCGTGGGAATGATGTTATCCCAATACTGGACGCCGGGCGTGAGCTTGAACTTTTCGGAAACAGCGAAGGCATACTCGGCGCCAATCGTCCATTCCGAATAATCCCAGTAGCGGGTCGGGCCGGAAGAATAGACACCGAAAACACCCAGTTTGCCCGGTCCGATCTCGGCCGACAGAGTGGATGCGACGACGCCGTCTTCGTGGTCGAACTCATAGGCGCCGAACAGATCGATGGAAAACGCGTCAAACTTGCCGCCTATGAGACCGCTGAGACCGATCTCGTCAGCGCTGCCATCGGCGTCGGTCTTCCAGCCCGCCTGCGAATTGAAGAAATCAGCCTGACCGTATGCAGTGAATGCTCCAGATTCGAACGTGTAGCGAATGGAATTGTTCAGCGTATCTCCGCCAATATAGTCCCCGAAAATATCGGTTGCGCTGCCCGAAAGCGGGCCTTCGTCCGACAGCACGGTCTCACCCGGCAGGCCGGTATCAAAGTAATTGTAGAAGTAGCCGATGCGGAAACCGCCCAGCTCGATATAGGTCTCGTTCAGCGCGAAGTCCGAGCTGTCGGAGTTATTGTTGGCGCGCAACGTGACGCGTGAACCAAGGGGGCCGAACTCGGTGTCGGACTTGGCTTCGAACCGGAGCTGCGCACGCGTATTTGTGCGATAGCCAGCATCATCGTCGAGTTCGACCGCGCCAGCACTTGTGTCGATGTCGTAATTGCTGCGGCCATCCAGCTGCAGACGAATATAACCGCCGATCTTGAGACAGGTCTCCGTGCCAGGGATATAGAAATAGCCGGTGCCGAAAGCGTCGCAGACGCGGACATATTCCAGTGGTTCCGGCTCGGCAGCGACAATGGCATCAGCGGCGTGGGAAACAGATGTAGCAACCAGGCTTGCTGCCGATGCGATGAGAAAACTGGTCAGCTTCATTGGGATTTCCTCGGTGAGCTGCATTCGCACATTGAAAAAACGCTACTCGCGATCAGGATAAGTGCAAGCGGCTTCGTACATTCAGATCCACTACATCACGCAGTTGGAAACTGACAGTTACCAATTTATCACGGACGAATTTCGACGTCGCCAGAACAAGAAAAGCCCGGCACAAGGCCGGGCTTTCCAAATTAGATCCGAGAGCCGGATTAGAACGAGCGCTGCAGACGCAGGAAGCCGTCCCAACGGTCGGCGTCGCCGAGATCGTCAGCGTCAACATCGGTGTAGTTGACAGTTGCCTTGGCGGACAGGCCGGTCGTGATCTTGTAATCAGCCGTGATACCAGCGCGCCATGCATTGCCGCCGTCGAAATCGCCATCGGCGTCGAGAACAACGTTATCCCAGTACTGGATGCCCGGTGCGATGGAGAACTTGTCATTCACAGCGATCGCGTATTCCGCACCGATGGTCCACTCAGCGGCGTCGAAGTAACGGTTTTCACCGAAGGAGTAGGCAGCGAAGACGCCGAGCGAGCCCGGGCCGATTGCAGCCGTCAGCGTGGAAGCCAGAGCAGCATTTTCGCGGTCGAAGTCGTAACCGGCGAAGAAGTCGATGGTTACGCCACCGAACTTGCCGGTGATGACGCCGTTGATGCCGATTTCATCCTGGCCACGACCGGTGCCCGCTACGTCGTCCTTCCAGCCGTCCTGAGAGTCGAATGCATCGACCTGACCGTAGACGGAGAAAGCGCCGGCGTCGTAGGTGTAACGGATACCGTTGTTGAGGGTGTCGCCACCGAAACCACCATTGCCGAACGGTGCGCCATCGGAGAGAACGGTTTCGCCCGGAAGTCCGGTATCGAAGTAGTTGTAGAAGTAACCAACGCGGAGACCACCGAGTTCGATGAAGGTTTCATCGAGGAAGAAGTCGGTCCCGTTGTCCGGATTGTTGGTGTTCGCTTCCAGCGTGATGACCGAAGCAAGCGTGCCGTATTCAGTATCCGACTTGGCATCAAGGGTCAGGTGACCACGGGTGTTGGTGCGGTAGCCGCTTTCGCCGCCGAAGTCGTCGCTGCTGCGAGCGTCAACCTGAACGCGGACATAACCACCGATCTTGAGGCAGGTCTCGGTACCCGGAATGTAGAAGTAGCCGGTGCCGAAAGCGTCGCAAACGCGAACATATTCCAGCGGCTCCGGTTCAGCGGCGACGATTGCGTCAGCTGCCTGCGCGACGGTAACGCTTGCAAGCGCCGCGGTCGATGCGATGAGAAGGCTCGTGATTTTCATTTGGGGTTCCCCGGTCAACTCTAGGCTTTACATTCATCAAGGTACAGGCGGGCGGCGGGTGCTTACAAGCACTTCTGCATCTGCGACCGGCGAACATCAGGCAGTTGCGACGTGGTCGTTACTTATTTGTCACAAATTTGACGGGTAAACCGAACCTAAAGCTGCCTGTCCGTGCATTTGCATCCACTACTTATTGCGGGAATTCTGCGTCCGCATCCGACTCAACAGAAACAAAAAGCCCGGCGCAAGGCCGGGCTTTTCGTCCATATCTGAAAGATCAGATTAGAAAGAGCGCTGCAGACGGAGGAAACCGTCCCAACGATCAGCAGAGTCCGTACCGGAGTCTACGTCGGTGTAGTTGATGGTTGCCTTAGCAGCCAGGTTGGTGGTGATCTTGTAATCAGCCGTGATACCAACGCGCCATGCGTCACCAGCGTCGAAGTCGCCGTCAACAACAGTGATGTTGTCCCAGTACTGAACGCCAGGAGCAACCGAGAACTTGTCGGTGACCTTGATGGCGTATTCAGCGCCGATCGTCCACTCAGCAAAGTCGAAGTAACGGTTAGCACCGGTTGCGTAGGCGGCAAAAACGCCGAGCGAACCCGGGCCGATGGCAGCCGTCAGCGTGGAAGCGAAGGCAGCTTCTTCACGATCGAAGTCATAACCAGCGAAGAAGTCGACAGTTACGCCACCGAACTTGCCGGTAACAACGCCGTTGACGCCGATTTCGTCGTCAGAACCGTTGTCGGTCTTCCAACCAGCCTGCGAGTTGAACGCGTCAACCTGACCGTAAACCGAGAACGAACCAGCGTCGTAGGTGTAACGGATGGAGTTGTTGAGCGTGTCGCCGCCGAAGCCGCCGCCACCGAAGCCAGGGCCGCCGTCAGAAAGAACGGTTTCGCCCGGAAGGCCGTTATCGAAATAGTTGTAGAAGTAACCAACGCGAAGACCGCCGAGCTGGAGGTAGGTTTCTTCCAGATAGAAGTCAGTGCCACGAACCGGATCGTTCGTATTGGCGCGAACAGTGATCTTCGAAGCAAGCGTGCCGTACTCGGTATCGTTCTTGGCTTCAACAGCGATCTGGCCGCGGGTATTGGTGCGGTAACCGCCCTGCGCACCGGTCAGATCGAAGTCCGAACGGCCGTCAACCTGAACGCGGACGTAACCACCGATCTTGAGGCAGGTTTCGGTGCCCGGGATGTAGAAGTAGCCGGTGCCGAAAGCGTCGCAAACGCGAACGTATTCCAGCGGCTCGGGCTCAGCAGCCACGATTGCGTCGGC